>Ga0100378_1004111_pt1 | contig 13672 bp, 11 predicted proteins | sample CryGeymeta201502_FD_81535 | JGI IMG/M metagenome (GOLD analysis project Ga0100378, IMG submission 81535) | Groundwater microbial communities from Crystal Geyser aquifers in Utah, USA - Crystal Geyser metaG 2015-02 | ecosystem: Environmental > Aquatic > Deep subsurface > Groundwater | place: USA...
TATTATAATCTAATTATTTAATTAATATATATTAATTTATAATAGCAAAGTTGGGGATGGGGATTGGGGATTGGGGATTGGGGATTGCCCAATCCCCAATCCCCAATCCCCAATCCCCATATTAAACATAGTAGTATGTAATTAAAAAAATAAATTATATAAATTATATTAATATATAATTAAATAATATTTTATAACATAATTATATATAGAAAGTATAATATATGTATTAGAATGTCTTTCTTTCTGCATAAAACTTTATCCTTTATAACCTTCTTATTCTTACTTTTTACTTAAATTTGGATATTACCCTCAATTAAAATTAATAGTAAATCTCTTTTCATGAGGAACCTTTAAAAAGTTAGCTATGTTCTTAAATATGTTTTTATAAGAGTTTTTTTTGCTTATACACTTGAGCTTTACGAATGAATACATTATATTCAGCATTTGTGATTTATCCACCAGGTAGTAATATAATTTATATTTCTCAAAGGACTTCTCGTCTACTATATTCTTCTTTGAAAATTCTAAATTATACACGCACATACTATCATATTTTATTATATCTAATATCTCTTTAAGCTCATGATCTAATAAAGGTATTCTTGATATAAAGTCAATACGTTTTAATTTCTTAGGCTTCTTCATTGTGAAAAAGTACTTGAGATCTTCTTTGCTAGATTCATAATTAAATAATAAAGAACTAATGGTTAATTTTATTATTTCTAAGTTTTGAAGACTGAACTCAAGGTTATTAATCATACTATGACTAGTTTTTTTCTTGCCCGAAATGTGTTTATCTATTATTTCTATAGGAGTAGAATGGAATTTTTCTGGTAGTTTTGGTTTTCCTTCTATATCATGTTTGTTATTATCTAAATCTAAACTCTTTATTAAATAATTAAAAGATGATGAGTCTAACTCTCCAAGTTCTATATATTCTAAATTTCTTGTAAAGAACTTACTAAAATCGATATTGTGTAGTCTAACATTAAAAGTAAAATTAAGCAAAAATCTATTGTTGTTTAAGTCAAACTTTTCTATAAACTTTTTAATACTATTAAACATTCTTGAATCAAATGGAAAGTTTGTTGATGAGATTTCTATAGACTGTAAGCTTTTTCCTTTTGAGTTTATATTGATAAATATATCAAAAATAAACTTTTGGAAGACTGTTATGTATTTATCTGTTATAACTGAAGGTAGTTCAAAGTTCAAGCTTAAGCTATTTAAGAAGAATTTTCCTGTAAAGATAAAAAAGAACTTTTCCATATTGCGTTCGAATTTTAATATCATACAGTTTATAATATACTCAACATCATCAATAGCCGAATTTATATTATTCGTATTTGTCTTCTTCCCATTATCAAAATCTTGATCAAATGCAAACGAGGATGTTAAAATAGAAAGATTCTTAAGCTCAATATTAAGTAAACTACATAATTTTGTCAAGTTTCTCGACTTATAGAAGTTTTCACAATTATTCTCTGTAGGGAAAAACTTGATTTTTAAGAATCTTAAAGAGTTATTCTTATGAATCAACCAAAGAAATCTTTCGAATGTATTTGAGTCTAAACAGTTAAATTCAATTTCAATAGTTGATAAGTTAACAGTTAGTATAAGTAGGTCAAATAAATGGAAGTCGTTAAAGTATACTTTGTTAAGATTTTTCATTATGTAATCGATTTCGGCTTGGTAGCTGTCTTGAAGTATAATTACTAAACTTGATAAGTTTTCTATTTTGGAAATGAAGTAGGGATAGAGTAAGATTAGGATAAATAAACCTTTGTGGTCTCTAAGTTGTTCAAAATAAGGTACATTTTTATTTTCTATCAATCCATGTAATAGACAATTTGAATTATCAAACACCACTTCTAAAGTATTCGGAAATAACCAATCGAGATTAAGCAAAGCTAATATATAAATATTAATATCAAACTCAAGTGTATCAGGTATAACGAAAACAAGTTTCTTAATTAATTGAAGACATTCTATTAAGTCATATAGTTCTAACGGTAGAAAACTTTTTTCTTCTTTTGTATCATCTGAGTTATGACTGTATTTACGCTTTGAAAAATAATTTTGATCTTCAAGAAATAAATCAAATGTCTCACTATTCTTTATCCCGCTTCGTTTATCAATATCCTTAAATGAGTAATATAAAATTGATGATAATTTAATAATATTAGGTAGACTAAAAGTAAATTCCATTGCATTACCGATTTCGTCACCTAGTTCTTCTATTAAAACATCAACATTTTTATCCTTAGGTGTTATTATATTATTAAAGTCTTTTTTGTTTTTAGTTTTATCATAACCTTCCTTTATTTTTTTAATAATTTCCATATTAGATTTAATTAAATCATCATTTAGCTCTGGAATTAGCTTTTCAATACTTCTCAGGTTATCTTTTGAAATATTATCCTCTAAAGACGATAAATTTTCATATAATATCATCTTTGCATTTGTTATATCTTGGTCAGAGTAATCACGTAGTGAGTTGTCTTTGTTTATTTGTATTAATTTAATATTATTTTCATCATCTTTGTGCATATGTAATAATATTTAAATTATATAATATGATAATAAATATATATTATTAACAATAAAAAACATTAAATTAAAACTAAAATATATATTCAAATTAGTAACAAGAAAAGAATTGAACTTAATCAAATTATTTGTAATAATTATGTAATAACAGAATAACCATTATTCATTATTATCTAAATTTTAAATAACTTCTTACTGAATATAAATCAGTTTATCACTGTTCATTTATATTTATTGACTTACCTAATTACTAACAGGAATTCCTTCTGATAATCCTTCTGAGGTTCCTTCTGATAAACTTAAACTTTCTATAAATTTTTTTCTTGCATTAATAGCAACTTCTGGCTTGTTGGAACATATAATATCAACACCCATTTTCATCAAGTTTAAAAAGGTTTCTTCGTCTTCCTCTACTTTTACCTTATCATTTTTCTTCTTATTGCACCAAGCCATAACTCCGAAATTTTTTGAGTGCGCTTCTTTTACAATGTCTTCAGTGATATACCCATAAAACATGTTTACAGTTCCTCTTTTGTTATTTTTATAAGTCTCTTCCGATGGATATTCCAGTTTTAATTCTGAATTATACAAAAACTGAAATTGAATATTGAGTGGGAATTGTAATAATTCTTTATTATACTCGTGATGAAATGAAGAAATGCAAAGCTGATTCTCATTTTTGTGTTTTTTGATTAGGTCTACAAGTAAATCCGTCGTTTCTTTAAAGTTTTTATCCTTTATTTCCACATTCATAAACACTTTATCTTTACAAAAGTTAAACACATCTTCAAGCGAAGGCATCTTTCCTCTAAAATCCCCATCTATAACCTCAAGTGAGTTTACATAGTTATAATCAACATCATTAATATGACCTGATTTTATAATAAAAATTATTTTAAAAGCCAATTACCTTTTCCAGTAGTGTGCTCGTCTATTCTTCCTTCATTACCGTGAATTACAACTAGAACATTGTCTTTTGTCTTCCATACCTATCGAAATATATTATTTTAAAATTAATTATACATCGAACTCTACTGATTCACAGCCTAAATCAATTGCTTTTTGAAAACAATTTAGTGTGTTTTCTGTATCATAAATACATCCACGGTGTCCCTCAACAAATGTGATTTGGTTTATATCTCATTAATTAAAATATACTTCGGTTTCGATTACAATCGTCGAAGGCAAATCTTTTTAGTCTATTTTGTTTTCCATTTTCGATCATTATTTTTAATAAAAAAATTTCTATAAATCATATATCATTATTTTGACACTGTAATAAATAATTTATTTATTTTTAATTATTCGAATATTATTTTAATTAATCACATAAATCTTATAATTTGTTATTAAATAATTGTTTTTTAGAATATAAACTAAAACAACTAATTTTCATAATTAAACAAAAATACATCATTTAAATTAATCCATTATATCATATTAAGTTTTCATTTATTAATATTAATTAATGATATTGATAATATTATCTTCTTTAAAATTCCTCTATCTTTTTCTATTTATACTATTTAGGTTATCATTTTTAGGTTTATTTCTATCGTTAAATGATTCAGATTTTTCTATAGTTAATTGATTAATTATTTAATTGTATTTGGAAATACTTACTTCCTGATTGATACCAAAATTCTTCTTCTGGATCTAAACCTGTATTTAAAGATTCTATTTTTAATAATAAAATATACGGTGAAAGTCAGCTTGATTTTTATGTTTATCTAAACTATTATCATAATTCTTAATATTATTATTAACACTTGGGTTTGACATTAAAGATTGATTATTCATATTATTCATTCCTCTTTAATTATTAATTAAGATGATGATTAATATATGTACTTACTCAGTGTGTGTTTTCTTAGCGCTTGGTAAACCTAAACCAGTATTAGTTTTTTCCATTGGGTTCATAGTACTTACATCTTGGATTAACTTTCTTTCATTAGGAGTAAAGTTTTCAAAAAATGAAGAAAAATATTTATTGAGAATTACTCTAACTTCTGTAAGTTTAGATATAACATTTTTAACTTCTGTTAATTCATCACTTAATCGTTGGTTTAGTTCTTGTTTATCTACATTATCATTTCGTAATAGTTCGTTTTCTTTAAAGATTTCGTTGAATTCTAAATAAAAGTAAATCGAATTTAATTTATTAGTTGTATATGATAGTTTTTAATTAATTTAAGTTTTATTTCAATAATATTACCATCTTTCAAATAAAGATATTCATGTTTTAAATTTTTGTATTTTTCTTCATCTTTCTTTGATTTATCAGTTAAAGTTTGATTTTGAAGTTCTAATTCACTATAAGATTTACATTATTATATAAGATTTGTTATCACACACATTATGTATTATAAAGTTATTTACCTATTTGCTTGAGTTAATTCATATGATTTCGATTTTTCCTCTTCGAGTTTCTTTTCTAAATCAATTATAATTTGTGAAGCTTGATCTAGTTCCTTACTTACTGCATCTTTTACTCTCTATCAATGATTTATTAACATTTAAATTATGTTATATTAATATATAATTTATATAAATTACATGTTGAAGCTTCTCATTAAACTCAAAACAAACTTGTTTGGTTTCTTTATGACTATTTAGTATTTCTTCTCCTACTTTAACTTTTCTTTCTCTATTCTGTTTTGCATTTTCTTTTATACCATTTATTGCTTCCTAAAATAAAATGTGATAAGTAAATAGGTATATGAAGTATAATTAATAAACTCAATTATATTGCTTAGTTATAGATAATTTTACTTACCTCTATCATTAACATCTTATCTTCCATGTCTTTTAGCTTTTGGGCATTTTGAGATAGTTTTGGTATATTAGGATCAATTATTTCTCCACCTTCTTTTTCTTTTTTTGCAGCTGTTTCTAAAGCTTCTTTACTCTCTTTATTATCGTCAATTTTTTCTTCTCCTTTTACACTTTTGTCGCCTTTTACACTTTTGTCACCTTTTACGCTTTTATCACCTTTTACACTTTTGTTGTCTTTTGTGTCTTTAACGCTTTTATCTTCTTTTACACTTTTATCTTTTGGATCATCCTTCCGAGGTGTCGTTTCTTTCGAGCCTTTCTTATCTTTCTCAGCTTTATCACTTCCTTGCGGTGAATTAGTTTTTGGCGACTTCGCATCTTCTTTTTCTTTCCCTTTAGGAGGTGTTTTAGGATCTTTTTTATCATCTTTTTTTGTGTCTTTTTTATCATCTTTTTTATCATCTTTCTTATCTTCTTTCTTTTCTTCCTTTTTTGCTGGTGCTTTTTTATTTTTATCTTCTTTTGGTGATGCTTCTTTTTTTGACATTTGTATTTTGTTTGTAACTATTATTTAAAACTTAATAAATTATTATAAATAACAAAGAAATATTTGTGTGAGTTTATAAGTCTGTAGTATAATTATTTTTTTAATTAATTAATAAATAATAGATAGTTAAATATGAAAAATGATAATTGTATCAATGATGACGATGATGATTTATTAGTATTAAGATCAAAGTCTTCACAAATAGGACATAATAAATTTACACTAAGTCATGATGTTGAAAGTTTAGATGATGACTTAAAAAGTTTTTATTTTCTTCTGAAAAAGGAAAATATAAATATAATTGATTGTAAAGCAAAAATCAAAATAGATAAAAAGGTTTACTTTTCATCAGCAGCTCTATCAGTACGACATGGGTACTATTTAGGATCTAAAGTAGCAATAATTAAATATAAGATTTTTAACGTAACTAAATATTACAACGAAAGCGAGTTTTACGATTTTCTAAAAGAAGCCTACATTCTAAATCAAAAAATTGATTGTTTATTTAATTTTATTGGTGTTTGGTTTCATGACGGTTTCTGTTTCTTTATAACCGAATTTCCTTCTGGGACTTGTTTATTAGATTGTTATTCAAACCTAGCCTACAACGAGAAATTAGATATTACAATACAAATTGCTGAAAATTATAATAAAAACCCAGAAATTAATAAAATTACCTTAGTCGCTTCAAATGTTCTTATACAAAATAATAACAAAATAAAATTTTACCGCAATTGGATAGCAGTTAGCGAACATTTGAAAAGAAAGTTAGGTTTTCATACAGATGAAGATAGTCATACGGAAAAGATTCAGAATAAAGATATATACTTTCATCCGCCAGAAATATATATTGATTTAGGTATAGTAGAAAATCTATATAGTAATGTGTATAGTCTTGGTTGTATAATAACGTTTATATTTTCTGGGCAACATCCGTGGACAAATAAATTTAATGTAAATAAAGTACTAAAGAAAATGATAACGAGTAAGGAATTTATAATAATGGAGAATTTACCTGAAGAATTTAGGGAATTAGTAAAAGAGATGAATGTTAAAAATCCTGATGAACGAAAGAAAATGGATGAAATTATAAAATATTTATATACATTATATTTAAAGTAATAAAATATTATTTTAGTTGATTATTTTACATTAAATATGTTTAAATAATTTAAATACTAATTACTAATGTTTTAATAGTTGTTTAAATATTGAAGTTATTGTAATAATTTATTAACGTTATCATTATTGGGGATTGGGGATTGGGGATTGGGGATTGGGCCCAATCCCCAATCCCCAATCCCCAATCCCCATATTAAAACTAAACAACTAATATTTATTCCTTTAAATAAATAATTCATACAATTTAATAATATAATTTAATAATTTAATAGTATAATAATATAATATTTAAATGGAAAACTTTTTAACAGCAGTCAACAATGCTAAATCTTGCTTTGAGAAAAACAATCTAGGAGATTTAATGAATAATGATAGAAAACAAATACTTCATTTATGTTATAATGAAAGAAAAAACTTAGCTTCTATTTTAATGTCAGATCATCTTTTAACAAGTAATTTAATAAGAGAAAGAATTAATGTACTTCATGAAAGAGCAGAGAATATGACAGCTCAAAGAAGAGTTTTCTTAGATAATTTTATAAGCACTTCAAAAAACTAAATATTAAATAACCAAAATTTACTAAACATAAATAAACTATATAATCAATTCGAATCACTTTATAATTTCATCATAATTTTCTTAGTCATATATTTTTATTTTATATTATATAATATAATATAATAAATTAATAAGTATTATTATAATAATATTAGTTATTTATTAATAAAATGGATAAGGTTGAATATATAAACTACGATACCGTAAGAGAGTATGTAAATATTAAAGACTCTGATTTGTTTTCTTTTTATCTCAGAGAGATTTATAAAGACTTATCTGAACGATTTGATTCGAACAAAAAGCAAGGAATATCAAAAATAGCATTCTATGATTATTTAAAAATTCCAATCTTCATTGCCGAAAAAGTTTTTAATTCTTTAGATAATGACGGTGATGGTTTTCTAAACCTTACTGAATTTTCAAAAGGATTAGCTAAAATATACGACGGTACTTTCGAAGAGACAGCAACGGAAATATTTAAAATATATGATTTTGATAAAGATAGTAAGATAACTCCCGGCGATGTAAAGGTTTTACTATCTTACCTTCCTTTAAAAACTGACCACATTAAGAAAGAATATAAATACCAAATGGAGTCTCTTGATGAAATAGACGATATTGTCAATCAGACATTTGGCTCAAATAAACATTTAAGATTACACGAATACTTAAAAATATTAGAAAATACTAAGTCGGATATTTACTTACAACTGCTGTGCTTTTTATACAACAAAAAACCGTTTATAGAAGAAAATATATCAAACTGCAAAAAGTCGTCTAAGAACTTAAACTCAATTAATAGTGAATCACCAACTAAAAAACCGGATAAACTAAGTAGTAATAAGTTACTGAGGTCACCCAGTAAAAAGTCGGTCTTCTCCCCAGTCGATAACCTCTTGACGTTTAGCCTTGAAAAGCAAAATGTAAACGAAATGATATCAGGTCTACAAGGAATGATGAGAATGCCTAATACAAAAACGATCGATGGAACAGACTACGGCTTTAATTCTCCAACTAAGATACTAAAGCAAAAGAATTCTGGAAACAGTTTAAGCAAAAAGAGTACGGATAAAATAGAATTTGAAGGGTTTAGTCTTGAGAACAATCTGATTAGTATGTTTCCTGTCGATGATGACGAAGATGCGGAGGACAATTCGGAGATAGTCCAGGAGGTCCCTAAACAGAAGAGTGACTTTGAAGATTGGATTTATAAATTAGGTGATAATAATACAAAATTAAAGAAGTATTGGCTTGTTCTGATTGGAAAGGACATTTTCTATTATAATAATGAAGAAAAAACAAAGCTTGAAGGAATGCATAATTTATCAAGCTGTTTTATAAAAGAAAATAAAGAGAGTATAGTGTTAGGTCAGAAGGTATTCTCATTTTCTATTGCTTTTCAACCTAAATCTAGAACTTATTATTTGTTGGATAAAGATTCTTTCAAAAAGTGGGTATCGATTTTATCAAAGGCTATTGGTTACTTAAACTTCTTCGATTTTTATGAAATGATGGATGAGATAGGAGTAGGGAAGTTCGGATTGGTTAAGCTTGGAGTGCATAAAAATACAAAAAAGAGAGTTGCTATCAAAATAATGAAAAAAGAAGACATGAATAACTCCGATATTGAATTAGTAAAAGGTGAGCTTGACATAATGATGATGTGTGCACATCCAAATATAGTTAAACTTCTCGATCATTTCGAAAATATGGATTTTATATTCATAGTCATGGAACATTTGTCAGGTGGAGACCTCGGGACGTTTTTAGAAAAGAGAAAATGTAAAGTAAGCGAAGCTTTAATGTCTAATATTATGTTCCAAATGGCAAACGCTCTAGAATACCTACATAGATATGGCATTGTTCACAGAGATCTCAAACCAGAGAACATAATGCTACAATCAGTATCAGAAAACCCAATAATAAAAATAATGGACTTCGGCTTAAGCAAAATCATGGGCCCTTCAGAAAAGGCTGCTGACGGCTACGGAACCTTAACCTACGTCGCTCCTGAGGTATTAGTAAGGCAACCATATAATAAACAGATTGACATATGGAGTTTAGGAGTAATGATATTCTACGGCTTGACAGGTACACTACCTTTTGATGACCCAAGTGATAATGAAGAAAAGATTGCAAAGATGATAGTGTTTCAACCTGTTGAGTTTAAAAAAAGTCTATGGGCTGGTAAGTCTGAAGAGGTAATTGATATTATTAAAGGATGTCTAACCAAAAAGCCAGAAGAAAGATTAGACACAAAGAAATTTTTGCAGCATCCTTGGATTAAGAAATATAATAAAGAATAGTAATAAAATGAAGCATAGTGAATATTAAATTAATATTTTTTCGTATAAATATGTTTATATGTTTATTTTGTTATTTAATATGTTTATTATACTTATATTTATTATTTATTACTTATTTATAATATAATTCTTATTTTTATAATATAAACTTGTTATAGAATTAAGTAAATAATCAATTTAATATTGTTAATTTTAAAATAAAATAAATTTAAATTAGTATTAGATTTAACAGACCATCATCCACCTTACATAAGATAAAATAGAGCAATAGCCAAAATCAAAAACATACTAACTTGGTGAAAATAGGCATTATTTCCGATTACACAATTGCCACCTAATAAGATTATGTTAAATTAAGATTTATTAGATTAATATTAAAATATATAATACCAGATAAAGTATATCCCCTAAAGCAAGTAGTACATGTGTTCAAACTAGAAAGACAATTGAAACAGTTAGCTGGGCATTGCCAACATCCTCCTTGAGTATTTGGAGAATATCCATCTCTACAGGTAATACATCCATTTGAATCACAGACACTGCAGTTAGTATCCTTGCAGCTAGTAAATAATTGAGCAGTATATTGATTGCATGAACCACTTGAACCTATTTTATTATTAAAATATTTGATTGTATTATTTTACTTTTTAAGGTCCATCCAGAGTTACATTGATTACAATAGTATGGACTATTGATACAATCAGAACAATAAGTAGGACACATCCAACATCCTCCGATTGTGTTTAATGAATATCCAGCTTTACATTGAGTGCAACTAGTACTTGAGCAAGTCGAACAGTTGGAATCTTTACAACTTGAAGATGATGTGCTTGATGAATAAGTACATCCACCAGAGCTATTAACTAAATAACCTGATTTGCATACAGTGCAAGATGTTGAACTACAGCTTAAGCAATTAGAATCTTTACAACTTGATGAGCTTGAGCTGCTAGAATAAGTACAACCACCTTGAGTATTAACTAAATAACCTGCAGCACATACATTGCACCATGTTAAACTGCAACTTAAACAATTTGAATCTTTGCAACTTGAAGAACTTGAAGTACCAGTATAAGTACATCCTCCTGAACTATTTACTGAATAACCTGAAGCACAATTAGTACATGAAGTACTACTACAGCTTAGACAATTTGAATCCTTGCAACTTGATGAGCTTGAACTACTAGAATAAGTACAGCCTCCAGAGCTATTAACTAAATAACCTGATTTACATACAGTGCAAGATGTTGAATTGCAACTTAAACAATTTGAATCCTTACAACTTGATGAACTTGAACTGCTTGAATAAGTACATCCTCCAGCGCTATTAACTAAATAACCTGAGGCGCATACAGTACAAGAAGTACTATTACAACTAATACAGTTTGAGTCTTTACAGTTTGATGATGTTGATGAAGTTCCAGTATAAGTACATCCTCCGTTGGTGTTTACTGAATAACCAGATTTACATTCATTACATTGGAAATTTGAGCATAGATAACAATTTGAATCATTGCATGCTTTTAAAGCACATCCTCCGTTACTACTTAAAGTATAACCGACTTTACAGGTACTGCATGAATTAGATCCGCATTGAATACAATTTTTATCAACGCAACTCATTTGAGGAGTACATGTTCCAGCGTTATTAACTGTGTATCCACTATTACATGTATAACAAGTTGTTGATGAGCATGTTGAGCAGTAGTCAGTACATCCTGAAGCTGAGTAAACATAGTTGATTGCAATAAGTAGGCAAATTATTTTCGATAAGGTTTTCATTTTATTTAATAAAAAATATTTGTAAGTAAATAATATAAATTAAATATTAAATAAAACATACATAATGATAAGAATAAATAAAGTTTATTAAATATTATGTATATTAAATTACTTGTTATAATCAAGGTAATAAATATCCTTATTAGTATTAAATAATACTATACCTATTATAATAGCAATTTCTAATAAATTTATAACATAATTAAATTTCAGAAATAACCGCAAGTAATTAAAGGACAAATACATTTAGCAAATATATACGTTTCACTATCATTTTCTTATTTATAATAAATACACCTTAAACCTAAATTATTTTAAATATTTTTAAAAATATTGACAGTCTTAATAAAATTTAAATAAGGATTAATGAATATAATGCAATTATAATAATAATCAAAATAATAATATATAATAATAAATTAATGCTTTTCTCAAAATTTGGAAAGAATAATAAGAGCTTATATTCACAAGTCGCAAAACAATTTTCGTCAAATCATTCTAAATTTATAATAGTAGGAGGAGGTACTGCAGGAATTAGCTCTGCTCGCCAATTAATTTCAGAAAAAATAGCAAATAAAGATGATATTACCATATTTGATCCAGCACAGTTTCATTACTATCAACCGGGTTTTACAAAAATAGCTGGAGGAGTAATTAAGAGTAACTGGGTTAAAAATAACTTTGTTAAATTTGATATGAAGGACGTTACAAACTTTGTGAACTTTAATAATCATGGAATAAAACAATTTTTGCCTGAGGAAGATGCAGTTATAACTACATCTGGAGACAAATTCACTTACAATCGACTCATTATCGCAGCAGGACTACAAGTTAACTTTGACGGAATTCCAGGACTTAATGATTTACTCAATGATCAAAATAGTAAAGTTTGCAGTATATACAGCCATGAAAACTCAATTAAAACAAAAAGACTTATTGATGAGTTTAAAGGAGGAAAGGCGTTATTTACTCAACATTCAGCACCAATTAAATGTGCTGGAGCTCCACAAAAGATACTATATTTAGCTCATGATCAATGGGATACAAGTTTAAAATCAAAAAGTTGTGATATTCAATTTTATACTCCTCTTCCGGCTATATTTGGTATAGCTTATTATGCCCCACATCTTAGAAACTTAGCAGAGAGAAAAGGGATTAAAGTAAATTACACTACACTCCTAACAGACATAAATTCAAATCAAGCTACGTTCAAGAATACTGTAACTGGGAATATTACTACTACAGGTTATGATTTTATTCATGTATCTCCTCCTATGTCAGCTCCTTCTTTTTTAAAAGGACAACCTATTTCTGATGCAAGCGGCTTTGTAGATATAACTCCAGAGATGAGACACAAAAAGTATCCAAAAATTTATGCTGCTGGAGACTGTATCAGTTTACCATGTGCTAAGACTGCCTCAGCTGTTTTTTCTCAAGTTCCAATTCTTATTCAAAACTTAAAGAAAGATATAGAACAAGTACAAAAACCTGATGGTTCTTATCAAGGTTATTCAGCATGTCCAATTTATTTAAAGAAAGGAAGTTTAATGATGGCTGAGTTTAAAACTTATAACGATGAAAAAGGAACTGTTATTTCACAACCAGATGAATCATTTTTCAAGGGAGAACAAACTGTTCCAAGAAAAGACTTTTACTACTTAACAAAAATAATGACTTTTGCCTATTATATATCTTTAAAAAGACCTTGGTACGGATGCAAAATATTCTTTAAGCCTAACTATGTAGGAACTGTTAACACTAATGACTACTCAAAGTACTATAAGTATGCCTTGAAGTCATTACCTTTTGCAACAGTTATTACACTGTGGTTTGTTTTTGCTAAATAATTAAATAAATTAAATAATTATAAATTAAATTATAATATTTTATATTAAGTTGTTCTAAATTACTATAATTTCTTTAATAGTTTATTGATTAATTGTTTGATAATTTGATTCTTTGATTGGGGATTGGGGATTGGGGATTGGGGATTGGGCCCAATCCCCAATCCCCAATCCCCAATCCCCA
>Ga0100378_1004118_pt1 | contig 13656 bp, 13 predicted proteins | sample CryGeymeta201502_FD_81535 | JGI IMG/M metagenome (GOLD analysis project Ga0100378, IMG submission 81535) | Groundwater microbial communities from Crystal Geyser aquifers in Utah, USA - Crystal Geyser metaG 2015-02 | ecosystem: Environmental > Aquatic > Deep subsurface > Groundwater | place: USA...
AATATGGGAGGAGGTTATTATGATAGAGACGATGATATTCCACAAAACCAAGTATCAAACTCATCTTCATCAAATAATACATCACATAATAAACCAAAAAATCTTGTAGGAACAACCACATCGGTTCACTCTAGTTTAGATCCAACTAGATGGAAAGAAAATAAATTAATATGTGACAAAAAGGATCCGATAGTTTTTGCATTGGATGTAACCGGAAGTATGGGAGAATGGACAAAAATAATATATGATAAGATGCCAATGTTTTATGGTCAAATAATGATTCAAAAATACTTAGAAGATCCGTCTGTTAGTTTTTGTGCTATTGGAGATGCGAAATGTGATAAGGCTCCATTACAAGTTTCAGAATTTGGACAAGGAAAAGAAATAGACCAATTAATTTCTAAAATCTACCTAGAAGGCGGTGGCGGTGGTAACATCCATGAATCTTATGAATTATCAGCGTATTTCTATAGTAGAAGATGCAGTCTAACTAATGCTAAACTACCATTCTTTTTTGTAACAGGCGACGAAAATTTTTGGGAATTAACAACAACTCAAATGTTCGAAAAGGTTTTAAATATTAAAGAAGTAGACCAAAAGGGGGATAAGTTATGGCATGAGTTAATGAAGAAATTTAATGTCTTCCATATAAAGAAGGCATATAAACGTAAGACAAATAAAGATGAGATTAAAATTGATAAGAAATGGAAGAGTGTATTAGGAAAAGAAAGAGTACTTCATATATCAGAACCAAAAGCATGTATTGATGTTGTTCTAGGAGCAATTGCACTTACTTCAGGAGCAAGAACATTAAGTGAATATTTAAACGATATGAAAATAAGAGAAAAAACTAAAGAAAGAATTAAGTAAGTTTCCGAGGCCCTTAAGCTTTATTCTGATGCCTTATTATCTAAAAAAATAATTCCTGTAGAATATATCCCATCACTAGAAGAAACGTTGAATACTGATAGAACTTTAAAAGTTGACCAAAACCTTAGAGAAATTAGAGAAATAAGCGAAAAATTATTAGTTATGTCTTTAGAATCTGATGAAGATAAGAAATACTTACAAGGATTAAAAGATTTATCTAAAAGCATGGAAGGTAAAATACCAAAAGAGTTTTTATGTCCAATTACAGGAGAGCTATTTTATGAGCCTGTTGTAGCCTCTGATTTGATTACATATGAAAAGGTTGCTATTCAAACATGGATTTTAAAGCATGATTCTTCTCCAGTGACTGGGAATAAGTTTGATAGTAAGGACTTTATTCCTAATGTCGTTATTAAAAAGTTAGTAAAGGAGTTTTATATAAGTAATCAATAATAGTTCAGAGTGGATTAAATGACTGGAGTTTAGTTTATGTATTCTAATAGAATATTTGATAAATTTATTATGTGTATTGATATATAAATTCTTAGTAATTATTATTTTAGTTTTAATATTGAGTTAAAGACATGAATTAATTATCTAAAAGAATTTTAAATAATTTCATATGTATAATTTTATTAGTTACAATATAATTACTTTTACTTTAATAATTACTAATATTTGAAATTTAATTCTTTTAAAGTTATTACTATAATAGTTCTTGTTCTTCATGTCCAACTATACTATTTTATACAATTTTCTTAATTGGAAGAAAAATAATCAATAGTCATAATTATAATTGTATAATATCAAAAATATTTTATTATAACACAATAATTAAATTATTTTTGCTACAATTTCAATATGATTACAAACAGCACAATAACATTTACAATAATTCCCTTTAATATCACAAATTATAATATAATGAATTCAAATTATCTTATAATTATACTTACTAATTCTATAATGTAATAATAAAATAATGTAATAATTAAATAATTAAATATTAAAATATAATATTTAATTTAATGGATCTAGTAAAGTATAGTAGTAGTATTCTAGAAGACAACACGAAACTGTTATTTTACGATAATTTCAAATACGAAAAGTCACAATTCAATGTAGAGGAAATCTTCTTCGGTAGTCCTGTTTTACTGCAACAAATAAGGATCTTAAAGACTGATTCTAATCCTCATCCCAAGATAAAAAGCATGCAGAGGTAAGCTTTCACTGAATTATTAAAATCTTAATATTTTCGTAGTATAACCCAGAAGCAGCCGATTTATAATTTTGAAATATTCGGAAGAAATTTAAGAAAGATTACTGATAAGTTTGAGATTATTGTTGAGTCTTCGACAATTAATGAACACAATGGAGATAATGATAGTATCTTTCCGTTTTTCAAAGAAATTGTTACGAATCATATTGTTATTAGAGGTAAACATAAACTACACTTATCATTCTCACTTGAAAAAACTTTTCTAACTATTCTAAACTTTTATTTATCTCATTTAGGTATCTTCTCCAAAATCACAATCGCAATTTACGGCTTACCAATCGTCGGAAACGAAGGCCATATCCTAGTCGAAATGGCAAAAGCGGATGTACTACTCGACAAAATAAAGTAATTAAACCTTTAACATTATATATAATCATAACATATCACTATGACTTTCTTAACTTTCTTAGCAACTCCGAAACAATCGAAGAACAAATTAAAATTTCAAAACAAGACTTAGAGATATTAAAGTGTTTCCCAATAAACAAATTAATCGAACCATATATAAAAATTGAAATTTCTCAAGACTTAAAAAAAGCCTATTGTATTAACCCTCCCAATATAAATATGGTCGAAAAAACTAAAACTGCCTATATAAATTACGAAGATGATTTAAAAAATTATTTTTATCATTTACAAAGTCATTACTCAGAGTTTGCAAACTCTAAAAGGAAATTTGATAAACATACCGAATTTTTATGCTATTTTGCAAAGATAAATGATATAATAAAGATTCTTATTAATAAAAATAATGTATTCCTAGAATGTGATTGTATATTCCAAGCAGAAAATAATGAAATTTTCTTTAAAATTCCTAGTTCGATTGTAGATATAATTATCAATGCTTTAAATGGAAAAGTATGTGGTTTTAGCGAGATTATGCTAGGTTTGAAGATGTTAAAATTAATAACGAATTCGTCGCTGTTTGTAAATCAGTTTATAGAGAAGAATGGTATTGAGAGTTTGTATAACCTAATACTAAATCGAGAACAAACAAATGTTATAATAAAGCAACTCATCTTGGAAAACATTTACCGACTGATCACGCACAAAAAGGCCTTTTGGAAATTACTTGAAAATCTCGATAAAAGCAAGTTTCAATCTCAATACTTTATGATTAAAGAAAATGTCCGAGATCGAGATCAAATGTTTGAAGATTATGGAAATGAAGAATCTAATAATAAAAAAGACCCAAATAAGTCAAAAAAGACAAAAAAGACTCTTAAATACTCAAGGGGTCGAGGTAGCTCACCAGAATCGTACTCCTCTGAGGACTCTATGCAAAAGAAACGTAAGAAAAAGCAAGCTAAGAATATTTTACTTAAGAATGGTTATCAAATAATACTTACTTTGATCATCGGAAAGAAAAATAATTTACTAATAAACATAATCAGAAAGATATTAAATAAAATCGGTTTCCAATTGTATTTGTTTGAGATAGAGGAGACTACAAATACTATAGTAATTAACATAAATTACATATAAATTATCATTTAAATTAAACTTTAAATTTACATATAAATTAACTTTTAAAATTTAGCAAAATAATGAAGACAACAAAGTAGTCTTAACAAGCATATTCTACAATAAAATTGTAATGTACTTAGAAAAGATCTATGAGCATCTAGAAAAGATTGATATCAGCTTCAAATTGATTAATCTAAGTGAGAATGAAGACACAATTAAGAATGTTGAGTATCCTTACAAAAATTACTGGATCGACTATATAAAAAACACTAAAAGATTCTTCAAAAAAATTGAAGGCTACAACGCAGTTAGTATTTTAGAATCAAATTCAAACTCAAGTAATAAGGTTGGAGAATATAAAATTATTAATAATGAGTTAGCGATTATGTTTGAAGAGAATAATTTTATGCAGAGTCTTTTGTTACTAATGGTAATATTATTTAGTTATTGATATATTATACAATTATTAACAACAACTAATAATTATTAAACATTTAGACTGATGAAAACATACAACAAACAAAGCATTTTACGTCTATCTGTATTACTATTAAGAATATATTATCGTATATGGTGTTAAGTAGAGGTGGTATTAATTTCTTTTCGAAAAACTTTCATAGTAGTTCTGTTCTTATGGAGTTTCTTGTCAAGTATATTGATTCTAATATCCGTAATGTTGATTCACAAAGTTTGATGAACTTTTATAAAGAAGAGAACTTATTTTCAATTAGTAAGATTGGAAATTACACCAATATGTTTGTAAACAACTCTTTATTAGAGGATGCAGAAGAATCTCAAATTAACAGAATATTAATAAATTCAAAAACCATTGAAAGAACATCTCAAAATCTTATCTCAGCTCACTTATTACAGTTTCAAGTCTTATTTGAACTCAGTTTTTTTGTAACTAAATTTATTAACTTAATTAATAATATCGACTATATATTTACATATAATCAACTATATATTTACTTGTTATTAACTTATTCAACATAGTTTGTCTCCAAATTCGACGACTTCATTAACTCAAAAGACGAAACTGACTTTATTGATCGCTCTCTTGATATTCTATTATACTTAAGCAAAAATATTAACCGTTCAAATTTAGCCAAACAAGCCTTCCTCCATATTACTCAGAATGATTACTTCTTCAAGGAAATAATTGGCTTCTTAAACAATATTCAAAACACTGATTTAGAAATACTTGAATTTGAATCACATGTTTCTGTTCTTATTGAAATATTCTTTTCTATATTCACTGAAAACATCAGTTGTGTTGATAATATTCTTATGATTTATGGAAATGAGCTATGTTTAGTTTTAGAAAAACTAAAGGAGAAGTTTTCTAAAGAATTAGATGAGAATGAGCTTGACCCTATTAATAAAGATTTCTTCAAGCAATTTTCTGCTTTGATTTCATTTTTAGAGCCTACAACGATTTTTGCAAATAAAGATATTAAGGAGTTAATGAAGTTCTTGAATGAGAGTTGTTTTAATAATATTCAAAAATATAATTTGAATGAGAAGCCGATTAAGATAGATAATATAAAGGATGAGAATATTAAAGAGTATGTTAAGGGAATGAAATTAAACATAACCAATTACAAAACTCATGATGTTTATTACTTAGATTCAGTTAAGTCGAATAAGAGTTTGATTAATGATATTTTTGTAGCTGTGAAATTAGTTAATTTATCTGTATGTAACATTTTTAATTCGTTTATAACAATTATAAAATTTAAACTACTTGATTTGTTTAAACTTAATTATATGATGTTATTTATATATTCTTTAAATTTAAATAGATTAGGATAAATCCTCTACTAATTATAGATTGTGTCAGTGAGCATATCCATTTAACCTTAAGGTATCTTATTGTCAATACTGTCTATTCCCTAAAGCATTTCTTTTGTATTGAGAATAAGTTAAACATTGATTCAAAAAGTGAATTTGAGAAGAGTCAGCAGATCAAAGAGTACTCTATATTTCTATATCATGTTTTGGATATATTACTGATATTACTTAGAAACTTATTAAGTTCTCATGTTGATAATTATCGAGATGATTTAGTTATTGAAAATTTAATTTATTTGTTGTTAGAAGTTACTAATTTCCTATATGAAATATATGATCTTAATAGTTTGTCATTTAAGTCCTATTTTATTACAGAATACATCCAGAAACTATTTGAAAAGACTTTAGAAGTTTTCAAAGAAATATGCAAGTTTAACACTACAATTAAGAGAAATTTCGAAAAGATCTTAGAGAAAATTGCTGAGAAACCATCTTATAAAGGAGCAATGCTATATCTATTAACCTTTGTTATTTTATCTGTTAATAATGAATACACTTTAGAAGACTTTTTAGAAGTACTAATGAAAGTTCAAAAAGTTCCTATAGTTGATATTCTATATGAACTAGAGACAAATGTTAAAAATCAAGTAATTAGAATAGGAAACTTTTGTGATGGAAAGAACTTTTTAGAATATGTTGTTGATATAGCTATTTACTCTAATAATGCTTGGATTGCTAAAAATTGTTCTAATTTCCTGATTATATTATTGAAGAGTAATATAAATCAATCAAAAGAAAAATTATATGATAAGATATATGACTATCTTTATACTCCTTTAATAACAGCTTATAATAGTATATATAAGATGGAACTGACACTACTTCAAGATAAGGTAAAGATATTAAATAACACTATTTATTAACAAAATATAGGAAATTGAACAAGTTATTCCTAAGTTAGATGTATTATTGAGATGTTTAGTAAATTTGCAATACTTTATTAAGTCGGAGTATAAGTTCTTGTTTATTTTCAACGACATCTCAAACTCATATGTTATGATTTTTAACTTCTTAATGGATTATATTCAGAAAAATGTTATTTTAGGCATAAATCATCAAAACAGTAAATTATTATATATAATATAATCATTTTATTACTAACTTAGGAACTCAACTAACAAAATTACTACGATTAAAGATATTTTACATATTAGAGATCTTATTTAGCTCATTAACAATTTTAGTTGATCCATGTGAAGGCTTTTCTAAATTCTGTAAGAATAAAACATAAATAAATATTTATTAACAATTTAGATCCTGAAGAATATGGCAGCTACAACGAATATGTTGAAGATATTCCTAATCATCTTCACTTAAAGGAGATCCTTAAAGCTATACAGATATTCTTAACAATTGATAATGACTTTGAGAAATTTTTCGAAAAGAAACATTTACTAACACAAGGAAAGAACTGCAAAGACCTATCTAAATCAGCAAACCAAATACTAAGTTTTATTTACAAATCCCAACAATTAATTAATATTATGGCTTGTAACTTTGCAGGACAACAAGTAGTTATGTTCTCAGATGTAATCAATTTTAACTCGAAGCCTCAAATAATCGGGAATATATCCTGTTATGATTTAATAACTTATATGACAAAAAAAGTATTAATACAAGCAATAATTAACGAAAATGAGCCTATATTACGAACGGCTCTTGAGATAATCGACATCACTGTACTTAATGTTTTATTATATCTTTATGATTTGAATTACTATGAAACTTGTAATATTACGATCAACTTAGAAAATATCTTCAGTAATAAGATTAACAAAACAAAAAAGCTAACAATAACAGAAAATCGACTATTAGCTTTTATAAAATATGTCACAGGGGATAATGAAATTATTATCGCTGATTATAATTTGTTATCAGAAAAGGAAAAGCAGGATTATAGAAGTATGAAAGTAGAGTCGTTAGTACAGAAATTGGAGATAATTCAAAAGACAATTGATGATGCTTTATACAAGTACAATTATAAACTTTACATTGGGAATAATAATTATGTTAACGTATTACTTAATGGAAATATGGGAAATGTAATAAACAATAATGAAAATGTAATGAATAATGGAAATATAGAAGAGAATGTTGAAATGAGTGAGAATAACAATGAAAATATCTCTAATGTAAAAGAAATAGAAAATATAGAAAACACAGAGAATAAAATTGATGTTGATTTTAATGACTATAATGAAGTATATATGAATATTCCAAATACTGAGAATATTGTTTATAACAATGAAAATCTAAATATGGTTAACAATGAGAATAATCTAAACGAATTAAACAACTTGAATGATTTAAACAATCTAAACTACATTAACAATTTAAGTGAACTAAACAACCTTAACAATCTAAGCAATCTTAACTGGTTACAAAAATCAATCCTAAAAATAAAAGAAAAATTAGAAATTATAATCTCAACAGTTGGGGATATATGTATCGAGAAAGAATCTTTCAAAGGGCTTAAACTACCTTTCCCACGAACAATTCCTGAAAAATGTGAGCTGATTAAGAAATACAACGAGTACTTTTTAAACCAAAACTTTCCTAAATTTATATGCAAAAATGAATTTAATAAAACAGAATCAAAGCAACATATAAACGAGTTTGAAAAGTTACTAAATTGGAAAAAGTATAGAATACTTTTTGGTAAAATTGATTACTTAGTATTACGAACTACTATTTTTGATTTAGATATGAGCTTAAAGCTTACTCCCGAAGATAACATTATTAAAAATAATTACCCGATTGAGTATTGGAATAACACTATTACTAATAAGAAAAAGATTTACTATGTTAATAATGAATATTTTGATCAATTTTGCAACAGGTTTAACAATGAAGCTTTGATACTTAACAAGTTTGCAAATTTATCTTATTTGATTACTACTTCTGCTGATTTTAATAACAATTTATTGTCTAGTTGTAAGGTAGAGTATGAATATCAGAAAAATAATAAGCTCCTTAATGAAAAATCGAAAAAGCAAACAGCAAAACTTAGTTTTTCTGAAAAGAAAGTTAATTCGAAATTGAATACGTTTATCTATAAGCCTAAATATGAGAAGCAAAAAATAATGATGCCGTCTGCGACTCAAGCTAATTTACAAGGTATAATTTATATTATATAATTCATTTATTTTATATCATATAATATATTTACTTAATTTTATAGGCTCAATTCGTGAATCAAAATATCAGAGTATTGTCAGCGGTAGATTACTTTCAACTCACGTTGATAGTTATGCTCCTACTTCCAATGTTGTTAATGTTATTTACTCTAAAGATGCAAATAAAGACTCAACAACAAGTTTAACCCCTAATCCAGCTAATTCAACAAATCCAATTCCAGATTTAATAGAAGAAACAACGACTACAATTTCAAGTCTAAAAGAACCAACAGAATTAAAGTTAGACGATAAAAAGGCAGAAAATTCAAATAATTTAGTAATAGCATCAACAAGTAATATACTTCAAAAGGAATCTAGTACTTTAAGTTTAAACAACCAAAATTCGTCTGAACAAATTAAAACACCAACTAATAATACCAATTTCAATAACAATGTTAACAATATGAATAATCAGCCAAATCAACAAATTAATCAGCAACCTAATAATCTGCCTAATCAACATCCAAATAATCCAAATATGAATAACCAGAATAATCAACATATGCATCCTAATCCAAATCAAGGTAACCAAATTTCTCCTACTAATATGACACCAAGACAACCCTTCTTCCCAAATATGAATAATAACAATATGGGAAACAATATGAATCCAATGAATAATAATATGGCAAATAATATGGGAAATATGACTAATATGAATAATGCATTCAGTAATAAGATGTACCCTAATCCTAACCAACCTATGTTTAATCCAAACTTCCCTCCTAGAGTTCCGATGAACATGCCTGGTAATATGCCTAATAACATGCCAGGAATGCCAATGCCAATGCATCATGCTCCTTTTGGAATGAATATGCCTGGTAATATGAATAATATGCATTTACCTCCCAATATGAATATGCCAAATATGAATAATAACATTCGTGCTCCTAATATGCCTAACTTTAATCCTAATATAAGAAATCCTATGAATAATTTTGGAAATAACCCAATGATGATGAATAATGGAAATAGTTATTATAACCAAAATCAAAATAATAATAATAATAATAACTTTATGAACAATCCAAACAATCAAAACGGAAATCAAAATAACTATAATAAGATCAATAACCAAAATAACAATCAAAACAACAATCAAAACAATAATCAAAACAATAACCAGAATCAAAATGTTGATCAAAATAACACTGTTAAAGGTAATATAATTTTAAAATTATAAACATTAAATTATAATTCTAATATAGGTAACTCAATGTCAAACCTAAGCGGAAGTCAATTACAGAACTTAAACACAATAATGTCATTGGTTAACCAATCAAGTCAATCTTCAAGTCAAAGTAACGAAAATTCAAGCAAACCAAAAACTGCTTTTCCTAATAACAACATAATTAACAATTTGTTGCAGCAAATAAGTGCAGCACCAACTAGTTCAAAAGATAATAGTGTAACTGATAGCAGTTTGAAAGACCCAAGAAAGAAGAAAAAATAAATTCGTTAAATACATTTGCTTGATAAAAACATCTTAACATTAACATTTTTATAATAATAATATTATTATATATAATTATAATATAATTTAGATTATAAATTATAAAAATAGCATATATTAATATAATATAATATCAATTTAATATTTAAGGTATTTATATTAATTACTAATATAAATTTTTAACTAAATACAATTTATTTATTAATAACGTTAATAAGATTAGAAAGTCTTTCCCACTATTTATGATTTTCATTATTTATACAACACTTGCTTAATGCATCATTTATTTTTCATACTACCAAAATTAATTTTTAGGTAGTATTCCTAATCCATGTTTATAAGTCTTAGGTCCTAATCAATTTAAATCTTGGGTATCCTTTAACACTAGGAACGCTCGGACTTTTCTTCAATTTATTTGAATATTCATTATAATAGTTACTTTAATCTATTTGCACTAATTATCAACTGTATATTTTATATTTTTGAAGTATCAGACAATTTGATTTATAAGTATTGTTGTAGTGAATCTAGTAGTTATACTTATACAGTTTTTTGAATTTTTTAGTTTCATTTAAAACAAGTAAACAAGTAAGTATAAGTATTCCAACTTAATATTATCTTATAAATTCATTCTATAAGGTAATTACACAATTAAATTATTAAGAAAGAAAACAATATAATTAATATAATGAGTATATTGAGTATAATAAAATAGCTAATATAATGAATATTAATATTATTTAAATAATTAACATAATTTAAATATTTAAAAATCATTTTTATTTACTACTTTCTCGCATAAAGACACAAAATACTTTTTAAACTTCTCAATATCTTTTACATCTTTCACCTCGACAAAGCTTGCTATAATTGTTATAAGTATAATGAATATAATAAGTATAATAAGTATAATATGTATTATTATAATTTTTAATTACTTTTATCTTTACTATAGTAATATTTGAAGAAATTTGTTATATTTGCAAAGACAATATCTTCCCATGAAGTTTCACTAAATATATTGAATTGTTTAAATATTTTATAATTTTACATTAAGTTTTCTAGATTGTCAGTTGGAAATAATCCTCTTATAATTTGAAATTGGTCATCAGTAATTTTAGCTCTAACAAATTAATAAAATGTTTAAATTTAGCATATTTCCTTACTTTAACTTTAATAAAAATAGAATATTCTCAGTCCATATAAGTAATTCTCTACAAATCATAACTATGTCATCACTATTTTTTAATAGATCCTCAGATAGTTTATCAATATTTTTATAAATATTCCTCTGTAAAAAGTCTAAGTTATTTAAACTAGGAGGTGTTTTTTCCTTATATTTATTTAATAAACTTTTTTGGACTATTGTGTATAAATTTGTGTATTTTTCAATATCCAAATTAATATTTTTCTTTTTAACAAAAGCATTAAAATGATTCTCAACAATAACTAGGTATTCTTTCAAATGTAGATCATCTTCAATATGCACTTTAATATCATATTGATAAATCTCTTTTAGCTTATTAATCATAGTATTAGAAATAAACATGATAGCTTGAAAGTCATTTGATTGAACTCTATACCTTCCTCCACTTTTAGACACAATAACTGTTACTTCAGCTTTATTCTGATATATAAACCCAATCATATTTTTATTAGTGTTAATTATTTCTGAGTCAATAAAGTTAGTTGTGAGTTCTTTAAATATTGTAGGTATCTAATATAATTAATATAGTAAGTTTTATAATGCTTATAATGTTTATATAGTTTAGTTTATATAGTAAAAGTTTACATACATTTAAAGCGTCTTTATTAGTACATAAAGTAATTTTATACTTAGCTTCTTTAGAAGGAATGCCTGCTCTTATAAATAAACCAACAGGTAGTTCAAATTCACTTGAATTACTTTGGATGGACTTTTCTTTGCTTTCTGCGTCTATAAAAAATGAAAAGTGAGAATATATAAATATTAATTGGTAAGAGTTAGTTCTTTGTCAATCATATGTAAGTTAATATTATTTTATTATGTTATTATTTTATTATTTTTATTATTACTTTTTAATATGTAAGTCAAATTGACTTTTACAACATTTGTTGTTGGATATGCATCAGCGTATAATTTGAAGTTGAGTTGCTTTGAGAAAGTTCCGTTATTATTCTTATTACTATAAAGCTTATTTATAGTAATAATATTAGGTTCACAACTTATACTTGATGGATTTATTATATTTATCTTTATATTTTCTGCTTGTAAGCCTTCAAAATTCAAATGTAATATGGCTTCACACTATTATAAATTATAATATATTATAACACTTTATACTTACTCGAATAACTCTTCCTTTATGATCTGAAAAGAACTGAGCGTCATCATAGTCATCATCATAAATTATATTTTGTTCAACACCAACAGTTACAGTAATACTAGTTTTAGGATTGATGACTATTCCTTTATTATAATTATCTACTATTTGTGTTAGTCTAATGTTTTCGTTGGCAAGATGGTCAAAGTCAAGATTCTTATTGAGCATTATTATTTTTTGATTTTTGACTGGCTCCATTCCTAAGTATAAGACGTTAAGTCTTCCCGTGTCTGATAAAGCTACGATTAATCCTTTACAGTTGTTGAAGTCGCAGATATTTAGGTAGACTGGTGTGTCGTTGACTCTAATAATATTTATGTTAATGTTAATAGTAATGTATTATTATGATAATGTTAAATTATTATGTTTATTGTTAATGTATCATTATGTTAAACTTAATATATAATATAAAAGTTAATTACTTTAAAGCCCATGCTAAGTTTGTTCCTTTGTAAACTAAAATGTGATCTTGGTGAGAGCTTATCATATACATTATATTTATTAGTTTATTATTGACATAGTTTTTGTCTTCAATGTTATATGTATGGATAGCCATTGGCTCAATATCTAGTTTCTTTTGAAAAATAACTTTTCCATTATCTTCTAGATAGTGTAACATAGTCTCAGTTAATATTAAAATTTCTTCTTTTTTTGTAATTTTGTTATCAATTACTTTAATTTCTTTTATCAGTTCTCCAATATTAGATTTCCAATTGTGAACAATTTTACCTAATTAATTATTAATTAATAATTATTATCGTTAGTAAATCAATAAAGTAGTAAAATATATACCATCTCCTTTTGTTGTTGCTAAGTTGTTATAAGAATAACACTCTATTTCATAAGATGTATTGCTAACAAGAAGACAGTCTTTTTTGCTTAAAAATGAAATTGATCCAGGTAAGTATATTTCACTTATAACTATACTATTTACCAAACTTTCCTGTTCATAAATCGAAATCGCACCATCAATTGACTGAACAAATATGCAATGATAATTTTTCCCTCCTATTTTTCCTAAACACAGGTTATAGCCATTTCTTATTAATTTATGCTCAAAACAAGTTTTAGTTGTGGTAACTCCTTTAAGGTTTGAAAACTTAACAACAAACATCCTTTTTGATTGTAAAATAACCAATTGTTTTTCGTTAGAATTAACAACAAAATTGCCTGAACCAATTTGTAATATAGGAG
>Ga0100378_1004119_pt1 | contig 13654 bp, 14 predicted proteins | sample CryGeymeta201502_FD_81535 | JGI IMG/M metagenome (GOLD analysis project Ga0100378, IMG submission 81535) | Groundwater microbial communities from Crystal Geyser aquifers in Utah, USA - Crystal Geyser metaG 2015-02 | ecosystem: Environmental > Aquatic > Deep subsurface > Groundwater | place: USA...
CCTGAAATACTTTCTAATTTAAAGTTAAAACCAGCTGATGATAAGTCGTCAAGAAGTAAGTCAGAAGATATGAACTCAGGTAGAGAAAATAGAAGAAAGTCACAAGGAAGGTATGGCAGAGATATTAAAAAGATGACAAAGAAGATAAGAACTGTTAAACTACAGTCAAAACTCCCTGGATTTAAATTAAAAAAAGCAAAGAAAAGATTTGTTAATCCAAACTATAATAAATTCTTTAAGATCATAGTACATACTGGTAAGATAAATGCAATAAAAATCCAAACGAGAGGAAGTAGTCAAAAACCTTTAAAGCGTAATTATTCAATTCAGTTTGATGTAAACGAATTCCAATTAAAAAAATCACGATCTGACAACGAAGTCATCCGCATCAAAAACGTTATCTCCAAAAAAACTGAAAACAGAATGGACAACCTACTTCGAGTAATCGAAAAGCGAAAAACCCTAAAAAAAGAAAAGGAAGAACCAAAAGTCCTCGACAAAGATGTCCAACAATTCGTAGATAAGAAGTTTTCCCATATAAAAACGATTAAAAACTCAAAAAAGAAGATAATTCAAACATCTCTTCACTACAATGACTGGAGTAAAGAAAAAACAAATTCAGTTCCTTATTACTATATTTCAACTCCAATAACTAAATTCAACGAAATGAACATCGCAGTCAATGAAAACCCTTTCTTAGCATGTTATAACATGGAAATCGAAGACTACTTTAAAATAACCAGATTTGAACTAACTGAAAATCTGCGCAGCTGTAAGGTATTCGTTTACGATCATAAAACAGCTATAATTTACAAGGTTGAAAATATAGACAGAGCTAAATCACCCAAGAAAAAGGACACATTCAGTAAACTAATCCTTAATAATGAGAATGAGTTCTTAGAAAGAAAATATAGAAGACATAGCACTGTTAAATTATTTAAAGAAGGTAAGCAGGATAAGGTACTATTCATTGTTCTTAATGATTTCTTTGAAAACTTTTCTAAATATGAAGAGACTTTAAACAAAGGGCTTAATAATTTTAGCGCGTTCCTTACTAAAATCAAAATTGTTTATTTTAACTTACCTGGACAGGAATATTCTACTTTTTCAAAAGGAGACACTCTTAACAATATGTACTACTCTGAGTTTTTAGATAAGTTTTTATTCCATCTAAGTGAAAAAGGTGTTTTCGATCATACATATCATGTCATATTAGTAGGCTTTGGAAATGGAGGTCATATCGCAATGACATTTGCATCATGTTATGAGCGTTACTGGGACTTTATTCACTCGATTATTTTATTTAATACTTATATTGAAAATGATGATTTTATGAATAAGTCAATGATTGAAGTGCTAAAAATAATAGAAACAGATAAATCTCCTAAATTAGTTGATTTCTTCGTTAAAAGTATTACAGTTAATCCTAAGAAATTGTTTGACTTGAATGATCATGTTGGAATTCAATCAGAAGGTAATAAACTATCACTTAATATTAAATTAATTTACTTTACTTAATATATTTTCTTAACTTAAAATATTCTCTTTACTTACTTTCTTAGATCAAAAACGTTATCTTCCTGTCAATCGATATTCAGCAATTGCAAAAGGTTACTTTTACAATATTCCAATCAAGTATAAGGAAATCAAAACTCCTATTATAATAACTCACTCAAATCAAAATTGTTTTATTACGATCAATAATATTAACCCATTATTTTCTCATCTTAATAGTACAAAACTAACTTCAAAAATTATTGCGCCGAACGAAGACATTAAAGACTTTAAAGGAATTCACAATTTAAATAATATCAGCGGAAGAAAAACTAATAAATATACTTTCGATGAGTTGAATTTAGACAATATGATTAAAAGAAAGTTGATTGTTGTAGAAGGTTCTCATGATATAATAACTGAAGATAAAAATGAGATATTAGAGATAATTTATTCGTACTTTCAGCATTTATTTTCGAAGAATATTAATTTGTAGGTAGTTTAAATATAGGGACAGATTTGATTGTAAAAGATTTGATGATTAAGACGATGATTGATGAATGGTGAGATGAATGATGATTGAAATTAAATATATTAAATTTTAATAAGTTAATAAGTTAAGTTAATAAATAAGTTAATAAAGCAGTTAATTAATAGGATAAGTTAATAAGTTAAATTAATAGGAGTATATTGTTAAAGATTATTATTTAGTTGTTATATAAAGTTAAATTCTATTTCTTTATCAGTAAAACATAAAACTATTTCTTTATTAATAGTACTTATTATGTAAATATAATTATAGAAATTCATATTAAATATTATTTAAGTAATTTTTCAATTTATTAATTTTATTGTTATTTTATTGTTATTTTATTGTAACAATTGAAATTTAATCCAAAGATAATATATCAATCAAAATATTACAAATATCTTATTATAATTTATGATTACTATATCTTTAAATTAAATCTTTATATTATTTAAGCTTGCAACATCATCTCTTCTTTTTACTTTTTCATCAACAACTTTTTTAATAATATGTTCAGCTTCCATTACATCTGAATTTAAATGATCAAGAAATAGCTGTTTTTCACTTACACATAACTTGCTTCTGTCATCCTCACTTAGTTTGAAAAAGTCTCTGTAATGTATTTTTCTATAGCAGACATATAAACTTTTATGTAATTCAGTTAGCTTATCCATTTTATTTATATTAAATATTTTAATATTAATGAATAAATTATTTATAATGATTAACATATAGAAAATAATATATTAATTATTTTGAATTTTACAAGAATTTATTAAAACCTCTTTAAATCCCCACATCAAATTAATTTTAAATAATATTCAATTTCAATTTTATATATAATTCATTAAATTAATTTCATATAAAAATAACATGAGCAATAAACCAACACCAACAAGAGAACAATTAGTCGATGCTTACAAATTAAAACTAAAAGAAAAGAAAGATATGGAAAAGAAAACTGATGATGAGCGACAAAGATTCCTAGAGGCAAAGATTGAATATGAAAAAACAGAAGATTATTTAAAGAATCTACAAAATACAGGTCAAATTATTGGAGAGGTATTAAAGCACATGGACGATGAAAAATGTAATTAAATTATATATATAATGATTATACAACTATTAAATGCTTTAATCATCTTAACTCTGACGTAATATTAATATTCTTTTAGTTATTATCAAACTTCTAAACGGACCAAGATACGTTGTAACCTGTAAAAAAGCAATCCAAAGAGAAAAGTTAAAAGTTGGAACAAGAGTAGCACTAGACTTTATTACATTAACAATAATGAGAATCTTACCAAGAGAGGTTGATCCAGTCGTACACGGTATGATGGTAGAACACCCAGGGGATGTCCCTTACCAAGATGTCGGAGGGCTTACGAGTCAAATTAGAGACTTAAGAGAATGTGTTGAACTTCCTTTAACCAATCCAGAAATTTTTAAAAGAATAGGAATTAAGCCACCAAAAGGAGTTTTACTTTACGGTCCTCCGGGAACTGGAAAAACACTATTAGCAAGGGCATTAGCTTGCAACATCGATGCTAAATTTTTAAAAATAGTTGCATCAAGTATTGTTGATAAATATATCGGAGAATCAGCAAGAGCAATTAGAGAAATGTTTGCTTATGCAAAAGAAAACCAACCTTGTATAATCTTTATCGATGAAATTGATGCTATCGGAGGTCAGCGTATTAACGGCGGGTCTTCTGCGGATAGAGAAATTCATAGAACTTTAATGGAGTTATTAAATCAATTAGATGGGTTTGATGATTTAGGAAAAGTAAAAGTTGTAATGGCTACTAACAGACCTGATGTATTGGATCCTGCACTATTACGACCTGGTAGACTTGATAGAAAAATAGAAATATCATTACCAAATGAACAAGGAAGAGTCGAAATTTTAAAAATCCACGCAGTAAAAATGACAAAAAAAGGAGAAATAGATTTTGAAGCTGTATCAAAGTTATGTGATGGATTTAATGGTAAATGAATAAAAGATAATAATATTAATAATTAAAGATAATAATGTTATTAACTAATATAATTTATAGGCGCTGATTTAAGAAATGTTTGTACTGAAGCTGGTATGTTTGCTATAAGAAAGCAACTTGAATATGTAGTACAAGATGATTTTATGAAAGCTTCCAGAAAAATAAAAGATGCTAAAGGATTAGAATCTAAGTTAGATTATCAAAAAGTATAAAGTTAAATAGATATAAAGAGATATAAATTATAATTAGAAATATGAATTAAATATAGAATTATGTTTTATATGTATATGTTTTATTATAGTTATGTAAGGAATAAAGAATAATAAAAAAATAAATAATAAACAATTTTTACATGATATACCTAAACTTAATAATTATATGATATTAATTCTTAATTTTTATATATGATTGATTTAATATAAGAAGTTAGGAGGCTGCATTATCTTTACACTTTTGTCTAAATTATCATCTAATTGTAAGAAATTGTTATCTCTGAATGTTTTTATTATCTTAGTTATTCCAGATTTTGTTTTACTATGCATATTTGAGAATGCACCTCGAAGATGTTGGTTACGTTTAAAATTGTGAGAATTATGATTATTATGTAGATTTAACTCTTTTTCCTTTTCTTCTTTTTGACTATCGATTAATCCTATTTCGACTCCTTCAAGAATTGGTGGGTTTAAGATTTTTTCCCTTGAGGATTCTTCATTATTTGATGATATGTTCTCTCCAATATTGTTATTTGCATTTGAATCTGAAGAAAAGTTAATACTCTTTAGAACTGAATCAATTCTCATTAATTTTGTAATATCATCTTCCTTCAAAACTAATTAGATTATATAAATAAATAAACAATAAATTAACCATAAATAAACCAAAAATAACCCTTACTTTCTACAGGAAGAATAAATTCATTATTAAATCCATCATAAAATAAATTGTCAGTAGATCCAGGTACTTCATTGTCTCCATTTTGATTTATAAAAATATGATTAAATATAGCTTCAGAGTCGTTACTATCAGCAATTTTAGTATTAGTAAATAGTGAATTTGAATTTTTTAGCTTTAGTTCTAATTCAAGTTGTTCATTTTTTTTATCTTTTATTATTTGCTGAGTTGTCTGAGTTGATTGAACTGATTGTGATAGTCGTGATAATGGTGATAAAGATGTATTAAGTAGATTTAAGCCGGCTATTGGGGATGATATCGGTATTTGAGCTGATGTATTAGCTGAAAAGATAGGAATATTATTATTTGCATGAATATCTTGAGGATTGATATATAATTGCTTATTATAATTATTTCCTATATTATAATTGTTGTTGAAGTTATTGTTGAAGTTATTACCATTGTTATTACCATTGTTATTGCTTATTGGTCTGTTTGAACTTTTATTGAAGCTGTTATTAATAACCTCATTAACCTTTTTATCTACTTCATTTTCATATTTTCCATTTAAGTTCATATTTACATTATTAGTTGTATTTGTTGAAAAAGCATCATATTTATTACCTCTTTCACTTTCTGAATTCAATAAGTTTTTAATTTCATTCGGAATATTTTTATCTTCTGGGTTAATCATATCAAATTTGTTTTTTCCATCAATTAGCGTATCAATTTTATCTATTATTGTATTCGACTTTACTTTAAAATTAAAAAGTAAAATGATATATAGAACAATTAAATACTTCATTAATTGTATTAATAAAAGAATATATGAATAATATTAATAGAAAATATATAAAATAATAAAACATTATTACACAAATTATAAAACTAATATAAAACTAATTATTAAGCAAATTATTAAACAAATTAACAAAATTAAATGATTATTATTTTAAATGATAACTAACAACTTAGAGTTTTGGAGTTGGTTGAATTGGCTTATTTCCTCTCTTTAATAATTCAAGATTAAGATGTGGTCTTAAGTATTCTTTATAGCCATCAAATGGATCTGTTTGGTTAAGAACTGATTTTTGAGCTGCATCAAATAATGATTCATAAACATTTCCGTCATATCTTCCAATAGTAGATTTAAGGCACTTGTCTGGGTAGTCAAATGAATCAACGAGTGAGATTGCATCTGGTCTTAATTCGCTCATAACATTACTAACTGTCTGGTTAATAAGTTTAAATTGATTATTGTTAAGGATATCACCCCAGTTGTCATCTAACATGTTAGTGCAAGCGAATAAGATAACAAGTCTTGTTAAAACTTTAACAATATCATCATGCTTTGACTCTTTGACTTTATTTACGAAATTAGATAAGATGATATAATAAGAATGTGAGTAAGTAGCTGAAAGTAAGTCGTTTGCACAATTATTCCAAGCCTCTTCAAACTTCATTCCATTTCCAACTTGTTCATTGAAGTCTTGAGCAACCATTACATTTCTATATAGTGCTCTATATTTGAATAACTCAACTAAATAGTCAAGATGAGTATACTCAACTGAGTTTTTGGCATTTCCAGGGAAGGCTTTCTCTAATGAGAATCCGTCTGATGAAATAATATTAAGGTACTCAACTACTCCGTTTAGGTGCTTACCGCCCATTACGCTTGCAATACACTTAAGTAAATATCTTGCTGTTAATAAGGATAAAATAATGTAGTCTCCCTCTGCGGTAATTTGCCATAAGTAGTCTAAGCTAAGTGTTGAGATACCTGAGCTAAGTAAGTATCCATTACCTCCGCAGCATTTTCTGCAATCTTCTATACCTGTTACAGCGATTAAAGTGCATAAACTCTTAAGACCAGCTGAAGTAGAGGCAATTTCCTTAAGTCCTTCAGTTTTAATAGCACTTCCTACAGTGTTAGATTCAAAATTAGTTAATTCATTAAGCATCCATATTCCAGTTAGTTTAAGTGCATAGGCATTTGCAAGTTGTTTAAACAATCTGTATTGTTGAATTTTGTAGTCAAGAATTTGATTTTCGTCAGTTAAGTAACTTACACCTGGTTTATTATCTACAAATCCTTGATGTCTAACTGCGGAATATCTTATTGCGATAGTGCATGCTTGAGCTAGTCTAGCTCCTGATACTCCGACCATCATTCCTCTTGTTGACATCATGGTGAAGTAATGAACCTTTGAGTCAACTTTAAGTACTTGCTCATACTTTCCTTCATCATTTATTCTTACATACTTTTGTAACATATAGCTTCTAGGAATTCTAACTTTCTCAAGAATCATAAATCCAGTATCATTTCCATTATCTCCCATTTTATTTCCAACATCACCAAGAGTAATTCCTTTAAGAGGGTGATGATGTTCATCTCTAATTTGCATAATAAATACATGAATTCCTTTTTCTTGACCGTCCATAATTAATTGAGCATAAAGTACGCAATGAGTTCCTACTTTTCCTAAGCAACCTGGCCACCATTTAATAGATTGTAGTGTAGGGGTGTTTAATATAAATTCATCAGTTTTTCTATCATAGGTAGCTGTCGTTTGAAGGCCTCTAACGTTAGACCCGTGGCCTAACTCGGTCTGGGCATATGAACCAGTAATTTGGAAACTTAAGACCTTTGGTCCCCAGAACTTTTGTTGCTCTTCTGAACCTTGACCTACTATTGTCATGAGGAAAATAGAATGACTATTATTAAGAGAACCACCTCCGTAGCTAGTTTCTGACATAAAGAATATATCTTTTCTGGTTGGTCTGAAATTAGCGAATGATTTGTGATATGAAATAAACTCTCTTACTCCTTCCTTCAAATAATCCTCTCGAGTAAAATTATTTTTTTTGGTTATATCTTCAGGTTTTTCACTAATTACCTTTTCGATGAATTTTCTTCTTTTTGTCATTTCTTTACCCCCATTTAAGAAATGAATCATAGCCTCAACGTTAAAGGTACTTTTTTGTCTTTCTCTGGGTAGTATTCCTGCAGTTCCTCCAGATGTTTTTGATTGAGTTTCTGACCCTTGTAATTGCAAATAATTAGTAGTTTTATTTCCACTTAATTCACTTACTGAGGTTTGACTTTGTTTCAATTGATTTCTTACTACTTCGATTCTTTTCAAAGCACCTTCAATTCTGTTTTCAGTAATATTTACTTTAGTTGACATTAATAATGTTTAATAACTTTAATTAAATAAATAAACTACGAATTATTACGTCATAGGAATAATTATTATATAAATATTATAAATAATATAAAATGTATATTTATTACAGTATAAATTAATTAAAATTTAAATTAATAGAAATTAATAGTTAGTTATATAATGTTTGAGATTAATCAAATGACAATATAACTTAAACATTATTTTAAATTTATATTTATTCAATATAATTTTTGAAGAAGAATCTAATATTTAAAAAGTATTTATTCATACTCATCAACTATATTAATAATTCTAACGACTCTGTAATGATGAAGACTAAGATTACATAGAGACTATAAACAAATTTAAAGAACTTGAAGTAAATGAACCAAATTCACATATTAAGTTTTATGAACTATTAGACTATATAACTATCGATGAAGCAAGGCTAAAATACAACTAATGAAATTAATACTAGAAAATATGTTTTCAAATAACTTATTAAGTAAACAATACTGTGATTATTTCGTTTTAGTTATGAGTTAAATAAAATATAACATACATAAGATAATGGGATTGGGCAATCTCCAAATATTTCTTAATAATTATACTTTTAATAATAAGTTAGTAAAGTAGATCTATTTTTCTTTATTATCAATTAATTTTATTATTCTTTGTTTCTTATTATCAATTAATTTTATTATTATATTATAATTAATAATTTTAATTCTTAATTCAAATAAATGTATAATCTTGTCGCAGGTTGTCCAAATTCAAAAATCACAGAAGTTAATAATGAGAGAGTTTTAACATTAAACAAAATAAATAGTAATCCTATCTCAAACACTACTACCTCAAGCTCTGATGCAAAATCCACAATCACATGCAACTCTAGTCAAACTAAAGTAATTGAAATTTCACAAGTTGGCGGAGAAGTAAAAGCTCAAGTGATTAGTTCCTTGGAAACTGGTGTAGATTATAGTGGTATTACTGACTACGATATAAACACGGTATACATAATGAAGGATTCTCATAACCTAAATATATCAAATAAATATGATGGGATAGTCCATGGCTCACATTTAGAGCTTATTGAAAAATTATATCCTAATACAAAAAATCACGTATTAGCAGGTAGCTACAATAAATGGAATGAAATTTCTAAATCTCATGATTTTGCAAAAAATTCTGGAGTTTTGAACACAGATAACAAAATAATTCCAGGTAGTAAAGAATACCATGACAATAACAGAGAGCAATCTGCAAGCGAAGAAGCATTTAATAAAGAAGTAATTTTAAACCTAAAAAAACCAACAAATATAACAAGAACTGAACATATCAAAAATAACTTTAAAAATGAATTTTCTTCTGAAAGCTTAAAAAATGCTGGTTTAGGAATTGCTGCAAACTCTGTAGGATCATTAGCTGGAAAATATGCTGCTAAAGCAATAAAAGGAGATAAAATAACTATTAACGAAGTTGTAACAGATGCCGGTCAAACAGTAGGAACTGCTGCTTTAGTCACTGTGGGAACAAAAGTTGTTGATTGTTTAGTTAAAGGGGCTTTGAAAACCGTAACAAAAGTTCCAATTGCTGGGATTGCGCTTATAGGTTATTCTCTAGGCAATAAAATTATAAATGGATCAAAGAGTGATATTGCTAAGGAAGTTATATCACAGTCTGTTGGCCTTGTAGCTGGTGCTTTCGGAGCATTAGCTGGACCAGTTGGGGCAATAGTAATAGGAGCTGTTGCTTCAACAATCACAAGTTTCTTTATGAACTTTTTTTGGTAAATTGTAAATAATATAGACCTTAGGTTAGAATAGCTGTATATAATTAGAAATATAAATAACAATATAAATAACTAATAGAAATAAATAAAAATGTTTATAATATGTTTAAATTATATATTATATGTTAACATATGTTTATTATATGCTTATAATATGTTATTATATGTTTATTATATGTTTCTATAAAAATTCTACTCTAAATATACTACATTAAACCTATCTTTATAATACCATTTTTAATTACTTAGTTCTTTAAGAACTAAATCCTCAATTTTATATTGGAAATACTTCATTTGAAGATTTCCTCTTTTTCTCTCATTATTAAATATATTGTTATCTTTACAATGTTCGAATTTTATTATATTTTCGACAAATGAGTTATATCTATTATTCTTCAATGACTTTTCGGGAAAATTACTTATATTGTTTTTATTTTCATTGTGAAAAAAATAGTTTTGATAGTTTGAATACGTATTGATATTTCTGTTTGTATTGGTGTTATTTTCATTATTTGTGATGCCGGTAATGTTATTGTCAATACATACGTTATTTGTGTTAGTAATATCACAGCTATAGTTTTGATCACCTTCATTAACTTCGACAGCTTTATCACAACAAGTTTGAATATGCTGTTCGTAGTCGTCTTTGTGGATTACATGTGATGTGTTATATTTACAACTGAAGTATAGATTATTATACAAATTCTAAATAAGTAAATATTAATATTTTATTTATAATACTCTATTCCTGCATTTATAAAAGTGAAGGAAGAAATCTTTAATCCTAAGTTCACATCCTAATGGGCAATTCTTCATCATATATAAATAATAATTTAAATAATATTTATTTCTAATTAAGAAATATTGGAAAATTATAAGAATTAATATTAAAAAATATTATTTCCCGTAACTTAACTGACTTATTTAATTGAAATAGATGTTAAAGATGTTAGAATAATTATAATTTAACTATATTTATAATATAATATAATGAAGAAATTAGATAGAAATGTACATATAGCTAAATAAATTACATATAGTTAAATAAAGTATTTGTATATATTTATAATTCATTAATTATTTATACTATTGTTATCTAAAACACAGTAAATTTTACATCTCATGTGGTTTCTTTATCTTTATGAGTTTTTAAAGTTATATAAGTCTCAAATACTATAATATATTTTATACTTATTTGGTTTGCTATTATTATCGAGTAAACATTTGATTTAATACTTATTTATACTCTTATTACTTTTGTCTAGCATAAACCCTGTTGATTTGCTAAAAATTATAAATTGTTAGATTAATTATATAGATTTATTATTTGCTATTATTTACTTACGTTCTATTTAATGAACTGAATGATATTCCATTCGCAACACGACTAGTATTATACATTGTGTTATCTTTTAAATCTCTATTTTTAAGTCTTTTCAAATAAGATCTAGCAAATCCATCATTTTGGCTCTGTTTGAACTCAATGCTTTGCTTATAATCAAACCCTATTAAAGATTAAAGGTTAATTCATGTTAAACAAATAGTATTATCCTTACCACTATTATAATTTTCAAATGAGCTATTGTTATTATTAACATCTTCTATTACTTTTAAAGGCTTTAGATATCCGCTATTACTAGTATTATAACTACATTTCTTAAAATTTTCTATTTTATTTCGAAAACAATCTTTGCTGCCTATATAACTTGTTCGTAATGTCTGTTTTGCACCAATATGACTATTTATGCTATTTATGTGTGATGAGTTGTTTATATGCGATATTTGTGATATGTGTGTTGAATTATTAACTTTATTTACTATTATTCTACTTTGTGAATTTTTCATATTAGGGGAATTTAAAGAATAGTTTGAGTTATTTAGACTTGATAATTCCATATGCTTTAATTGATTAATTTTTGACATACTTTTATTATTATTATTAATATTAATATCTTGAAAGTTACTACGTCCAAACTTTCTTTCTGATGACTTTGGTATATTTTTACAAAATGAATAAAATTCCGGATGGTCGTTAAACAATTTAGTATTATCTATAACTTCCTTTAGTTTTTTATCGTTATCTTTACAGCTATAGTATGTCTCTTGAAGTTGTTTACTTTTTAGTAGCTTCTTCCTATAAGTTGAAAGTAATAAATTATGTTAGTAAGGAATTTGTAAGTGTATTAAATATATTTTATAACCTCTTACGAATAATTGTTAATTTCCTCCTTTAGATCCTTTTCTGACAGCATTAAGTTTTTACTATTCTTTAATGAACTTGCTATGTAATTATTTTTCAGTATATTAATATTATTCATGCTTATGTTATTCCCTACAGTCTTATTCATTGATTTATTTTCAAATATTGATTTTGTTGAATTATACGAAATAGACTTAGATGACTTATTCCTCTTACTGTCACTTTTTTGTTTGTAGTCACGTTCGCTAATCTTTGAATATAACTCATGCTTTATCTTTAATTCTTCATCTAATTTATTTATTGGCTTAACTGATGAGTGCAAAGTATTACTATTACTACAAGTAAATAATTATATATTACTTTGTTAAAGGTCTATATCCTATAAATGACTTGTCTTTAAAATCATTATTAACTTCAATCTTAATTTTTACATTGTTTATTGGCAAAACAGGGTTTAAATCTCTCATACTTTTGTTAAATCCATTCATATTAAGACTGCTGTTAAGGAATTCATTTTTGAATTGTACGCTTTTATTCTTTTCATTTGAACGAATTAGATCAATTTCTTTAAAGATATTATTAGTATTATTTAAGTTATTATGGTTGGAGTTGTTATTGTTATGGCTGTTATTATTGTAATCCTTATTAAAAAAATAGTTTTTGCTCTGGATAAACATTAATGGAGATTCAATAACTCTCGACTTGATAGCTAAAATAAGTAGGTTATATAAGTAATTTAAGTTATATATAAGTAATTTAAGTTATATATAAGTAATTTAAGTTATATAAAAGTGATTTAAGTTATATATAAGTAATTTAAATTATATCTCTTACGAATTATTGTATTTTTATTATCTTCATTAAATAGATTCGTAGTCTTTTTGTCTCTTGTCTGAGTATGTGTTGACATCGATCTTGGATTACCTGTATTAAAAGTTATATCACTAGAAATATAATTGTTATTATTATTGCGTTCGTAATTATGGTTGTTATTATTATTATTGTGTTTAACATTGTTTATATTTTTCGCATTATTAATTTGCAAACTTATACTGTTTGTTCCATTATAATGATCTAAATAATCCTTGAGTTTAGTATGAGAGTTTAATAAGTTATGAGAGATATTGTTGACATTCGTCATTAATTCTTTTTATTCTTTTTAATATTAACTATAACCAAATTAATATTAATTAATATTAATATTTACATATAAATAATATTAGTAATAAGTAACATTAATTAATAATGAGAGAATACAATTACTTAATTAATAATTCTAGCTTTATTAATATCACTTAATAACAATATGTCATAACTATACTATAAAGTCTTTTCCGCATGAAATACATCTATAATTATCAGAATGTGGCATGCAGCCTCCCATGCAGTAACAATTATTATTTTCTTCCGGCCATACTCCGATATTCCCATATATTATTTTTTTAACATTCTCTTTATTTTGACATTGAGGACAATCAGGAAGAGTAATTACAGGAAGAATAAATTGTTTTATATTATCTATTTTAGGAACTTTGTATTCTTTGCTTTTTTTATTCATTGAAATTAATAATATTAGTTAGTTTA
>Ga0100378_1004131_pt1 | contig 13626 bp, 20 predicted proteins | sample CryGeymeta201502_FD_81535 | JGI IMG/M metagenome (GOLD analysis project Ga0100378, IMG submission 81535) | Groundwater microbial communities from Crystal Geyser aquifers in Utah, USA - Crystal Geyser metaG 2015-02 | ecosystem: Environmental > Aquatic > Deep subsurface > Groundwater | place: USA...
AGACAATATAAATAAAATGCAAAGAGAAAAACCTCAAGATAAATTTAGTACACTAAATCCTATTGAATTATTTAAGTTATACTTTACTGATGATCTTTTAAATAATATTTTAAAATACACAAATCAAACAAATAATAGCAAGAAAGGATTTAGAAATTTTGTGAATTTAACTCAGCATTTAAAATTAAGTGCAAGGATTATAAGCTATGAAGAGTTAAAAATATATATTGGAATTCTTTTAGTAATGAGTGTTAATAAGTTAACAAGTACTAAAGGTAATGAAATTTAATATTTAATTTATAACTTATGTTAATTCATTAGAATATTGGAATAAAGATGATATATATAGCAGTTATATTAATTACTACATGGGATTCAATAGGTTTCAATTTATAAGAGCTAATTTATCCTTTAGTGATGATTCAAAGAATAAAAATGTATCTTTGCATAAAATTCGTGAATTCATTGATCACAATTTTAAAAAATGGGAAGAAAACTATTATCCAGGAAGGGATTTAAGTATTGATGAAACCCTCTTAGCTTATCGTGGTCATAAATTCAGATATAAAGTTTGTATTACTACAAAGCCAAAAACTCAAGGTATTTTAATGTATGCATTAGCAGAATCAAATACTGGTTATATGTTAAAAGGTGAATTATTTGGAGGAGTTGAAGACGTAGATAATAAAATACCTAATAGAAATTTAGAAATAATTAAACGATTATTAAAAAATTACTTAGACAAAGGTCATAGAGTATTTATGGATAATTATTATACCTCAGTTACTATAGTAAATTACCTTTATTCCAAAAACACGGGATGTATTGGTACATTTAGAACTAATAGAGTTGGAGATATAGGTTTGAGTAATAAAATGGTTAAAGGAGATATTAGAACTTTTCAAAATGAAAAATTTAAACATATTTTACTTACAATTTGGTGGGATTCAGTTATTACTAGAGTTTTATCTAATTGTAGTAAAATAGATACAGTTTTACAAAAAAGAGATTATCATTTTTATCATTGCTTCAGAAATTCTCCATTAGTATTTTACGCATATAATCAAAAAGCAAGAGGAGTCGATATAAATAATCATTATATAGCAAAAATTAGATATCTCTTAAAAGCAGGTAAATGGTGGAATATTGTATTTTATCAGTTTCTACATATTTGTATTGTCAATGCATTTATAATCTATAAATACAATCTTTTCAAAGAAAAAAAGCATAAAAAGCCGTTGGTTCGAAAGATGTTTATTTTATCTATAGCTAGATATCTTCTGTCGTCAAATGGACCTGTTAAGTTTGAAAATGAAAAAAAATACTACTTAAAAGCTCAAGGATACGATTGGAATGATGAAGTAAGATTAGTTCATTTTCCCCAAATATGTAGTTTAAAGAGAGTTTGTAAATTAAAGAAAACCAACGATAAATGCAAAGGTATTTCAAAATATTATTGTCGTGACTGTGGAGATGGTAAAACAGAACATTATTTATGTTATCCAGATTGTTTTGAGATTTATCATAAACAATTATTTAGTAATAAATAAATTATAAACTAAACAATATTAAAGTTATAATATTCTTATTTTTAATATTGTAATAAATAATTGAAACATAAGTAATTGATTAATTTTTATTTATTTTGAGTATTATTTATTATGAGTAGTATTATTGTCATTTTTTTAGGCTTATGAAACGATAGCAAGAGCTCTTTGATAATCGTATTTCCAGTTGGATGGTACTTGTTTAGTAAATTTATAATATCTAACTAATCTATGGATCTTAGATTCAACTAAAATAAGTCTGAACTTAGAGTCTCTGTCTCTTTTACTTTTTTCAATATGTTTTCTAATATTAACAGCTTTTTTCATTAAACTGTATAAGTCTTCTGGAATTTCTGGGGCTACTCCTCTTTTTTTAAGAATTCTTAAGATTTTTGATCCGGTAATCAAACTACTTTGGGGAATTGCAAAACTATCTCTTAAAATTACACCAATTTGTGATGGTTTAAATCCTTAATATAAAATTATTCAATATTTAATTACCTTTCTTTGCTAATTGTTCAATTTGTGAAACAAGTGATGTTGAATCAATGCTCATCCATCTTGGTGCTTTTCTTTTATATGGAACAGAGCTTTTGCTGATACCTTTTCCTCTTCCGTACATACGACCCATTTTTAATATAATATAGATATAATTATTTATTATTTACAATATTATTATACTACAATATAAACAAAATAGAAATAGCTGATAAAATTATAAATCAAATTTTTATATATGATAACTATTTAGACATAAGAATTTCTCATTTATTGTAACTTATTTCTATTATTTTTAAGCAGTTGCCGATACATCATCAAAGGAAAGTATTAAATTTGAAAAGAATGAACCATATGCTTTCCATTTTGTACAATCATCCTTGGATAATTTAGCTTTTCCCAATTGCGCTAAAGCTTCATGAAGTTGAACATGTTTACACATAGAGTTAACTACTACATCGATAAAGCCAACTCTTCCACTTCTGAGTTTATCAACGTTTGTCAAAAAGTGAGTAATGTGATTTTTATATTCAGGAGGAGTGTCAGAGCCATTTTGGAAACTTTGAATACTAAGTCTTAGTGTAGTAAAAAACTCTGATGTAAATAAATCTTCAAAACCTTTTTTAATTACAGTAGCATGATCTTTAAATATTTGCTCAAATGGTTCAAATGCTTTACTTCTTTTACTTTTTTTCTTGCTTTTCCTTCTTTTCAATGATCTAGTATTTCTTTGTAAAAATACTATAGCACTATTTTTGTTTAATAAATCTTTAACTTTTGGTTTAAATTGATCTTCACATGGAATATTTAATTTATCATTTAAACTTGTAAAAAGTCCATCGAATTTTCCAATTAAATCTGTAAGTACTTTCTCAACTTCCTTTGCCATATCGTCTTCTGTGTTTTTAATCCAACTTAGTGGTAAGAATTTATGATATAAACTATCTTTTGCTTCGTATTTTAAATCAGCATTTATTTGTTTTACTAGACATGTAAAACGATTATCTTCTAATGGTTCAGGTTCTGTATTATTTGCATTAATAGTAATTAATATTAATGAAAATAGAAAAAATGCAACTTTGTTGCCTATCTTAAGCTTCATTTATATTTTTAATTTTATTTTATATACATAGTTTTAGTTTATATTATAATTTATAATGTTTTTTATTATTTAAATAGAATTTATATGGATTACTTTATTAATATTAATATATTTCAATATTTGTTTAAATTTTAGATAGAATCTGGTGCTGAAGATGGTCTAGTTAAATCACAATTTGGCTCATTTTCATCTCGATCTTTTTCTTTTTTGCCAGATTTTTTAACTTTTCTTTTATCAGGAGGTCCAACATAGCTAAATTCAGTTTTTATATTATTTGATTGTAATGATCTTGCATGAATTTCAGTAGATCTACTCGACTTTAATGAATTATCTTGAAATACTTTAAATTGACAGTTTTGTAACGGTAATGGTTTTAGATTGACAATATATAATACTCTTTCTGTAATAATTATTAATTTAACTTATATATTTATAAATACCTCTACATGGAGGTGTTGTTTCAGAACCAAGATATATACTATAGTCAGATTTTAATCTTTCTACATGATTAAAGAATTTGCTTAAATTAAAAGTTTTTGGCTTATTTTTATGTTTTGGAGCAAAGCTTGATTTAAATGCTAATTCAAATCTCCATAGATGTGGCATAAATGCATCAAGTTCAGGAATTAAATCTTTAATTTCTTTTGTGTAAAATAATGGAATGGTCCAATGAAGTGATTCAGTAATTTTTAATTTCTATTTATTAAAATATCATATTTAATATACCTTATCATTATCTTTTGTCTGTTCTTCAAAAACAAATACTAGCTCTCCATCAAATCTTTTTTTATTAATTGGATGTTCTGCTCTGAAACGGAAAAATAACCCAGATGGATGAAATCTTGTTCTTCTTGGAATTGAAGGAGTCCCAATATCAAGTTCTACATAACCATTTTTTTCAGGGTCAATAAAATCAATTATAACTTCTTCTCCATGATCTTTAACTACAAATTCAATTTTATCTGAAAAGCTGTAATTTACTTTAAAACTAAGTCCCTTAGTTTTATCACTTTTAGTAGTTTGTCCAGCAACTACATCAATAGGCGACTGCATAATTTTTGTATTACAATAACCCTTCCAGGATTTTTCATCAAACCATGACCAATGTGCCGGAGCATGGAGAGGATTGCTCTCACTATTCAATAATAATTTCTCTATAAAATTTAGTTATTAAATTAATGAAATAATTTACCCATTGTATTTGCTTGAATATTAGGCATGTAAAATTTAATAACTTCGTATGATAATAATGTTTTAAATTTCAAAATAGTATTTTTGACCCTGTGACAAATTCTCCAATGTATAGCATTAAAAACGTCAATATCAATACAATATCTTGCAAGTCCTGGCATACTATCAGCAATTTCAGGTGAACTATCAGATGCAACATTATTTCCTGGAAGTGGGAATTCATTATATCTTATATTATTGCAACATTTTCCTTTTGAAGCATCATCATTATTTTTATCGTAAATATCAGATACATCAAATTCGTCTTATATTATGTTTAATTTAATAAATTTACCATCTAAAATATCAGCATTAGTTTGAGATTCACTATAATATAACATTTGTTGAGTTAATTTAAAATATTTTCTTTTTGATTCTTTTTCACTTTCTTTAAGAACTAATTCTGGTTCTTTTCCTGGAAAAAATTTCTGAAGGAAAAAATAGCCACTAGAAATTGTAGTTTGAATTTGATTAGATTTAGTTTTAGCTGGAGCTGTTAATTTTAAATTATTTGCAGTTTTAATGAAGACAATTAATAATAATGAATATAAAACAATATAAATATTGTTATATGAATAAAACTTCATTTTTATTCAATTATAAAATTACAAAATTTAGTAATTTACTATATTAAATATTATTTATGAAAAACTGGAGTTTTTTATTTAAAAATTAAAAGTAATTAAAAAATAAAAATGAACAATAATATTGATGATATTGAAGATATGATTGATATAGCTTCGAAACTCAATAAAATAATTAATGTATTGCTAAAATTAAAATTAAGGTAACTAATACTAAAGTATTTTTCCAAACCGAATACAATCTTAAAGAAATAGACTTATTTGGTGAAGAAGCAATATTAAAAAATCCAAAGTTAACAACTAAATTTAGAACAGGACTTACTCTTCTTGAATTCGATAGCCCTGATCTGCAAAAGAAAAAAATAATTAGTAATAATACAACAATTTGCCGAAAAGGACTTCCATTTTTATTTGAATTCAAACAATCATTATTATTGAAAAACTTAAGTGATGACAATAAAACATTAAAGGATAAATTATTTAATCCAATTTATAAAGCTCTTGAAAATAATGGTATTGTTTTGATATAATTATTAGATAGTGTAATTGATATTTATAAAGTAACAATGTTAAATGGGCATAAAATACAAATATCTTATATTAAAAAGCTAGAAGCTTGGTTAATTGGAGTAAAAAATTGTACGACTATCTTAAGAGATAAAAACGATTTATCTTCAATTTTTACATATAAGTATGATAATAATTATAAAGGAGCATTTAATCCAACAAAAACAAAGTAAATATTATAACTAAACTGTGTAATTAGAAAAATTCAAAATTTATTGTATAATATATCAATTACATGGCTTGAAACTGTAGAAAAAATGAAAACAAATAATTTATATAGTAACTTTATGAATGCTATTAGCAACCTAACACTTGTCGGAGAATATGTAGATAGTAATACTTCCTACTTAAAATACGAAAAACTTACAACAAATTTGTTTTTTAATTCAATGATTCATAATCATTATAATAGTATTTGTTTAGACATAGAAAAGTCTTATGGGATTTTTGAACAATACGGATTATATATAGCACCTATAGAAAAGATTGAAGAAAATATAACTGATATTGAAACAATTTCCTCAACTCTGAATAATTTTGCTGAAATGATTCAATCAACTTCTGTTGTAGTTCAAGAAGAAGGAAGTGTATTATACTATTTAATCTTTTAATAGATAATTCATTTAGTCGAAAGAAAGAATAACAAAGAAATAATAAAAACAAGGTCAATTTTCAAAATTAGCAATAATGAGAATATTTTCTTCAATAACTTAACTAAGAATATGAAAAAAATAATAAAAGGTGATGAAAATAGCCTCATAAAAAAAGAAATCAAGGATAAAGATAGCAGTGAAAGCTATGATAATTTAAATATGATAATAAAAAACTTACAAAATTTAACAAAAAATTTACCATTAAATTGTGACTTCTATAATTCAGTCATTTCAAATTCATTTAAATTAATAAAAGAAAAGAAATTAACTGAAATAAACATAGATAAAATAAGAGAAATTATTGAAGAAGCTATTGGGAATAGTTCTCATCTTATTTTAACAAATTTTCCAGAATTAATTTCTGTAACTCTTCAAAGACAAAAAGTTGACTTTAATACAAATCCAAATACTTCAAAAATATATTTAAATCCAAAAGGTTTCTTAAGTAAATTTTCAACTGACTTAAATTTAAAGAGAATATTAAATCATAATAAAAGTTTATCTATGAAACAACAAATTCCTTTTGACGTTATAAGGTTAATGGAAGAAGAAAATTTAATGAGGAAAAGAAAAGAAAAAGTTTATTCAGATAAGAGAGTTTCAAATACGAATAAATCAGATGAAAATGATATTCTAGTTTCAAAAATTAACGAATTACATTTAAAAGAAAACTCAAGAATAAAAAAAGAAGACTCTATCAATAATACTATTAACAATAGTAATAAAAATGATATTAATAATAGTGAAAATGATCCAAAGAAATACATTGTAACACCGATAATTTATAATATTAATATGAATACAAATAATATCAATTTGAACAATAATTACATGGAAAGAGGTTGTCTTAATACAAACAGTAATAGAGTAGAAAGTGAGGACCATCAAGAAATTCAAGACAGTCAAGACTCACATCAACAAATAGATAATAATGTTAGTGTAAATACTAATTTAAAAACTAATCAGAAAGCTTCTAATAAAGAATTATTGAAACAAAAATTTGCCTCGAACATTAACCTTACCAGTTTTGTATCAACTGTACCTAATATGAGAAAAAATGCAAATTCTCAAAAGATTCAATTGAGTTCTAGCAATTTAATTAAGCACAAAATTATTAATAGTTCAAAGAATGCTGAGATCAATCATGGCCCTATTATTCTTGCTAATGCAATTAATAGTGTAAAAATAGATATTAAACCAAAGAAGTATAATTTAGAAGGATTAGAAGATAACAAACCAATAAGAAATGATAGATTAGGAAATGAAATTATAAAAAAATCTAAAAACCACAAAGTTACATTTAAAGATAAAGTTGAAAATAATAAAGATTTATTAATAGATGTTGAAGTCATTGAAAATTTTAAAAGATATAATTCTCTACATTATTATCCTAGAGTAGATTATAATGAAAGTGAAGATGAGAAAGATATATTAACTAGAAAAAAAAGTAAAGAAAGATATAATTGTTGTTTTCCGAATATTCCTCAAAATGAAGACTGTGTAATATTTTAAAATTAAATATATATTAATATAACAAAATATTATATATAATTTAAAGTAAATTAAAAAGTAATAATAATTAAATAAGTTTATTAAAATAAAAATTCAAAATAATATAAATCTAATGTAATATTAAAATACTATTTTGAAATACCTATGTATAAGGTCCAAAATTTAAATTAAATTTGATTAAAAATGTTAAACTTTAATAAATAATCTACAACAGCCCTTTTTCATAATATTTTATAAAGTTTTTCAAGTTGTCTTCAAATAAGTTATAATAGTTTTCTTTGTTGTTATCTAAGTTTTTCTTTTCAAGATCCATTTGTACTTTTTGGCAGAAAAATTCATATGACTCAGGAATACTCAGAATTTGATTATATACTTTACTAAAAGGTTCCAAAACTGCTAGCTTTGTTATATCATCGAGTTTATTAATTATTTCTTTAAATAAAGTTGGATTAGTAATATAAATGTTATAAACTTCGTTCAATTTCATACAACTGTAATTGTGAAATAGCTCAAATGGACATTTATTTATAAAATTCCAGTCAATATTTCGTTTTATAGTAATATCCTTTATAAAATAATCATCTAGCCTGTGGAATATAATCTTATCTTTAAATTTATATATTTTTTGTTTATCAAGATAATTAGCAAAAGTAGTCATGTGTTTGTTGATGAAGAATTTAAAAAATCTGGACTTAATTTTCTTTAATATGCAATCTTTACTAAATTTTCTTTTTCTTTTTAATCTTCTTCTAGATATTTTAGTATTCTTTTTAATAAGAAAAATGTCATTAGGACTATAATTTCGAGGTGAAGTTGTATCATCTAAGTTTTAAGTATTAATTTACTTCTTATTTTTGCTCTCATTTTCTTTTTCTTTAAATAACAAATACTAAAGCAACTTTTTTGTTCAATATGTAAAACTCGATTCCTAATTGAAGAAAAAAGAACGTCAGAAAAATAAAATGGCTTGACCATTTCAAGGATATCTTTTTTAGTAATTGCTATTGTAAGATCTAGGGGTTTATTATAAGTAGTTACCGCTATCTAGACCATCTGTTTTATTTTTTGATTTAGATATCTCAGTTAATCTTTCATATTTTTCAATTCTCTCATCTATTATTTTTTCAAGTGCTCTATCAATATTAGTCTGTTTAGTACTGTTATTAATAATTGAAGGACTTCTAAATAATTATTTATAAAAACAATATAAATACTTTATAACCAAGTGATTTTTTTGCTGCGTATTAAAAAAAGATGAAATGTTCATTGAATTTTTATATAAAACTATCAGAATATTTTTATTTTGTAATTATGATATTTTTTTTATCATTGATAGAATTAGCTTCAGTTAAACAATTAGAGCGCATATATTAATTTAAATCTAATAGAATATTATTACTATACTTTTTCTTCTTATAAAAATATTCTGGTTATTAATAATCTCATTTTAATTACGTCATAAATTATATATGAACTAGAATAAAATAATATGTTAGTTTTCTAGAAGTTTTCTCTTTAATTTTTATTATATAACTTTTATTTGCCCTTATTCCATAATAACATATAATTATTAAAATAAATCAATGACTGACAATGATGAAATGACATTTTTAAAAGAATTAAAAGAAAAGTTGAAAAACAAAAAAGCAGATATTGAGGATGATTTAAAGCGAATGGAAGATAATATAATGACTTGTGAAACAGTTTATTTAGAAAATACTGAAAAATGTGGTATTATAAATATCAATATGATTTTAACTAATTATAAAACTAGGAAATATAATAAAAGGTTGGGAAAGTATATTTACTGCAAAACCTAAAACACAAACTCAAATTATTCCAAATACTTATAAAAAGGCCAAATTTCCTCATAGTGAATATATATTTTCACAAAGTTCACTTACAAATCCAATTAAAAAAGACGATCACTCTGGAACTAGTGGAAGTATATATAATTAATAATTCTTTTGAGGTGAAAAGTAATCATATTCAAGTGAATGGAAATGGATTAAAGAGTAGTATTAAACTCAAAATAAAGAAAAAAATAAATACACTATCATATAAGAAGAAGAAATTGAGCGCGAGTTCAAATAATAAAAATGAAGAATAATTTATTTTCATTATATAAATAATAGATTATATATAATAAGTTTTTATTATAAATTATAATTCTATTATATTGTATAGTATAATTTTAATATTATTAAATCAATAGTAAGAATATTAATAAATAAATTAACGTAAACAAGAAACATGCTTAAAAAACTCAGAAACCGAGATCAAGACATTGTTAATACTGATAACAATCTAAAAGATACAAGAAATAAAGTACAAATTCAAGGGAAGTGTTTTAAAAATCAAAACGAAAATTATGAAACTCAGAATAATCTTAAAAATACTAAGATAAGTAAATTAGAAGCTATTCCAATAAATAAAGCCTATAAAAATGATGAAAATATTAATAAAACTAACTTACCACTTACTGTAAAAGTATGCAATCCGTATAATTATGCAAATTCCCTTGGAAAAAAAAAGATAGTGGAAATAAAAGAAAGTAAACCTATAGATTATAGATCAAAATGTAAATTTGTTGACTTCTATGACCCATTAAGTAAAAGGTCTTTTTCAATGCCAAGTTACAAAGAAAGTGATTTACCTTTTTTCAAAAATAAATTATTTCAAACTGTTAAACTAAAAGTAATATATTAATACTAATATTATTAGAAAATGGCTAATGATGCCCTAACAGATGATGAAATTATTCATAACGGTTTTAATTATGTTGTTTCAAATTTAAAGAATACGTTAATTGAAGCTAGTAAAAATATTGCATACTTAAATAAGAATTTAACAAACAAGATAAATTTTAACTAAAAGGCAGACTATATGAATATTTATTTGTAAATAGAATATACATTATATTTTATTTTTTAAAACAATCGTAATATTATAGAACATTATTTTTTTGTCATTAAATAAGAATAATACTATAATTAAATAATTAATATTTATAATTAGTATATAAATTATATAATTAAAAATTATTAAATAAAAATTATTATATTTTAAAAGTTCTAATGTCGAAAACAGTCAAAAGAACAACCTCTTCGAAAGAAGGCTCCCAAATAAACTTAAAAGATTATGATGAAAAACTAAGCAAAATACGATATTCAGTAAATGAAAATCTTCAATTTGAATTAATATTTTTCATTATTTCAATTATAATTCTATTTGCTTGCAATATTTATATCCACAAAAAAGTAATGATATAATAATTATTAGAGTTTTAATAACTACAACATAAGATTAAACATTCTGATTATAATATATTTGTCCAGAAGACTATGCATTCAAATCTTTTACTATTATAGAATAAGAGAGAGTCTAATAAACACCATAAATTACATACTTTTTTTATGCTTCATGGGATTACTGTTAGTAAATTCGATGCTCTTTTTCTGGAAATTGTTAAATTCATACAATCTATATAGCTTTTTATCGCTATTTTACATGTTCTTTTTGCAAGTACCAATATTTTGGTTTGAAAAAGATAAGAGATATGATCATCCGGTCAAAGAGCTCACAAGGGGAATAAAAAGTAAATTGATAATTAAATTATAGAAATTATATACATTTCTGTTGAGATTTGTTATTACGCAATATTTATACCTGTGCTGTTTAGTATGAAGTTTAGTACGTACTTAAATCTTTCTTCAATATTTATATACACTATTTTTACATGGATTAATATATTCTTCATTTTGTTTGCGTATAATTACTACAAAAAGTCAGCAGAACTTCACTTCCAAACTAAGTTTTTAGGATGTTGGAAGAAAATATTAAAAACTCAAATAGATAAATCTATGTAGGTACTTTTTATAAGATCTTTAATCTCTTGGCTATTTAATTATTATACTTAGTTTATCATATTCTTTTTAATTATTTAGAAAGATTAAGCAATGGACTTCAAGTAATTATGAAAAAGATTCAATAGTTGAGTATAAAGGCCTTTTTTATATCGCCTTAGAGGAAAGAAATATTATAGAACCAAATAACTATTTTGGCCAAATGCTCTATGTAAAATAGTTTTTAATAATAGACTTTATATATCTGCCCGAGAGGTTTTTTCGCAAAGATTTTAAAATATCAAGGGAGTTTTACTATTTTTCAAATATTGTTTTATGCTATAACAGAGTACAATATATTCTCATTAATACTATGCATTGTTTCTTGGTCAATATTTTATTATTTGTACAATTTATTCACAAAGATTAAAAAAATGTTCATAAAATAATATAATAAATAATATAAAATTTAAACAGAACATTTAATTTCAATCTATGTTAATTTTTTTAATAATAAGATTAAATTATATAAGTATATTTATGAAACTTCATCAAAAATACTAGTATCGATATCTCCATTTTGTCCTTGAGAGTAATGTGTGAAATTTAATTTGTGTTTTAGTAAAGAATGATTAAGTATTCCAATTTTTATTTCAAATGAAATATTTTCTTGCTAAGAATTAATTATATATTCTTACATTTAGTTTTTGAATCATTGTTTTGATATTTGATAAACTACTTGTATCAGAAACTGATTTTTTAATGTCTTCATATTTTGTCTTTTAATTTTATAATGAAAAATTTACCATAGATTCTTCAACTTTATCTTCTAAATAAGAATATTCTTTTTCTAATTTAGTTATTTTAGTTGTTAGATCATTATATTGCATATATTGTTCGTTATAATCTTTTTGTTTGCTTTTATAGTCTGAAGTCTTTTTAATTATAAATAAATATTACCTTTGTTGTAAAGTTTTTAGATATCATTGACTCCTTTTTAGAGATTTTTTCAAGACTTTTATCAATTTCTTCTGCAAGTTTTTCCAAAGTTAGTCTAGTATTTGGAATTGATTTTTCAAAACTCTAAACATTTACAAAAATAGATTACGGTATCATAAGTTTTAATTTGCTCTATATGACCTCTCCATTCTCCTATAATATTACTTGTTTTATAGTCAGTTTTTAGCTTAGAAGACATTTTTTCAACTTCTCTTTGCCATTCTTGGGCAGGTATATCAGAAGTAAGAATTTCATTATTGACATTTTCGTTTTTCTCCTCTTCTATTTTATTTGTTCCTGTTTCTTCCTTATTATTATCTCCGTAATCAATTTCCATATCTAAGAAGTTTTGCAACGCTTCATCAATGTCAACTACACCTCCGTCATCATCATCATCGTTTCTTTCTTTCCTTAAAAGTTATTATATAACTTTTTTTACTTTTTGTCTATTATGCCAACCTTCTTAAAACTAAGTTTTTTTCTAATAAAGGCTAAATCAACTAACTTTTTAAGGACTAAACATATAGAGTCACCATAGCCCTAATAATGAATTATTAAAGTAATAATACTTGTCTTAGCTTGTTTGGTGCAACATCTATTTGAACACCTAAATTCTTTAATTCGGTTATAATGCTATTTGCAGTTGTTAAGGGATCTTCAAATTTTCTATCTCCACTCATTTGAACACCACATAAAGATAAAAGCCATATTGATATAGAGCTGAAATAAATAAATTGTTCTCCTGGGTTAGTACTTTTAATTGCAAAATAAGATCTCGATAATGGTTTAAATCCCCTGATAAATAATATTATAAGAATTGTTATACTTTATTTTTAAGAATAAAGATTCATATTCTAAAAGTTTTAGTTTTTCAAGAATTTCTTCCATAAGTAATAATGGATCGGAATCCATATCGTTATCTTCTACTGGGACTTTTTCTTTTTGATCCATTTTAATTTAAATTAATAATATTTAAGTTTTAATTTATTTTACTATTATTTCTTATTGAATTTAATAATTTAATATTATAGAAGATAATTTATTTAATATAAGCTAAATTGGGGATTGGGGATTGGGGATTGGGGATTG
>Ga0100378_1004132_pt1 | contig 13623 bp, 12 predicted proteins | sample CryGeymeta201502_FD_81535 | JGI IMG/M metagenome (GOLD analysis project Ga0100378, IMG submission 81535) | Groundwater microbial communities from Crystal Geyser aquifers in Utah, USA - Crystal Geyser metaG 2015-02 | ecosystem: Environmental > Aquatic > Deep subsurface > Groundwater | place: USA...
AACGTGATAGCTTCCATTTACTTCCCCGGTAATTCCAGTCACTATGGCGGTTTGGGTTATATCGCTTAACGTATTCAGACATATACAATGTAGTATACAGCATGAGCCAAACAAGCCGAGCCTGGACCGTATGGTCCAGGCTCGGCTACTTCTTTATAAACAAGATGGTTATTCAGCAGTAAATGTGGCAAAAATGGTGTCAATCTGGACGTCTCCAGCGAGGTTGAACGAAAAGTCACCATTCTCTGTGAAAATTACCACAGCATACTGGCGACCAGCAATGGTGGGGGTCTGGAGTGGGATAGATGTTGGTACTCGTCCCTGAGACTCGCTAAAGCGAGTGACGCCAAGGATGGTGCCGAGTTGATCATTCTGATAGTTACGTACCCCAATCCATCCTTCAGCGACTGGGAAGACGGCTTCGTCGAGCGCTACTTCTAGAGAAGCTGGCTGGTTCATCACACTGACTGCACCGTCACCAACTGGCAACGTCGGTGTAGTTGGTGCATCCGCTTCGTCTTCTGGAGTAGGCTCAGTATCTGCTTCAGTATCAGTGTTTGCTTCGTCATCGGCTACTTCAACAGTAGCTGGGCTCATGTCGTCAACGTGGTCAGTGTGTGGGTCTGAGAATGCCCACACGAGCATACCACCGATAAGTAATCCAACTACAAATGCTACAATAGTCTTTTGTCCGTCTTGCTGAGTTTGTTCTGCCATACGATTGAAATGTAATGCTGTTTAACTAATACGGTAGAGTATATCACGCCTAAATATAGGCGTTTACTTGACAAAAATCATCAAAAGATGGCTAATGGGCGTTCGAGATAAGCGTTGCTTCTTGCAATACGGCTTCTTGTTTACGAGGAGCGAGATGCAGGTGTCGCAACAGATGGGGTTGGGCGACCAGGTCGCTGCAGAGAATTGCTCCACGTTCGATAAGGGTCGCTGCTTGTGCAACATGGAGTGACTCGAGGACAGTAATCGGATACACCCGGGCTCGCTGGATACGGTCATGGAGGTTGTTGCGTCTCGGATAGTCCCAACTAAGGAGATTGAGTCCAACACAGGCGCCGTACTTCTCGGCCGCAGAGGTAAATTTTGTATTGGTAATAAGCCAGAATTCGGTTATCCCACAAATATCATCGGTGCATATCCGCGCTGCTTTTAGGTCCAGCAGTCGTGCATACGAGTACATCGCCACTTGAAGGTCTGATTTTACGCCTGGTCGAGAGTGGAATTTAGCTTCCCCTACAAAACTGTGATCAGCTTTGTAGGCTGCAATATCGATTTCATGTAGGGCACAGTTACCTTGAATCATGATGCCGGTTTTGGTGGTGTACCCGTCACTGGCAAATAATCTGCCTAAAAAAACTTCAAACGGAAACCCGGTTGGACCGAGTCCAAACAGTGCGCGCCGCAGGGAGTAACGGGCGGCGGCTGGTGGTTTACTCTGATGGAGGAATGTAAACGCGAGACGATAGATCTCCTGGGTGGTCATTTCATCTCGGATTAGGCCCAGAATATGGGTGACAATTTCATTTATTTCATCTGGACGTGCACCAGCTCGTCTGAGTGAGCGCCTGAGTTTTTCGACTTTAAAGAACTCTTGGCTACCATCAGCCTTGGTCACACGTACAGACTCTAGCATGCCGCTATCATACCACCGCCGAGGCAGATGTCTCCATCATATAGTACACAGGATTGTCCAAGTGCTGGTTGCTCAGTGCTGTGGTCGGGGATGACTTCGAGAGTGTTGTCCTGCGTGTCGAAGCCTTGGATTGTTACGGCAAATGGTGTTTGGCGGTAGCGGATTTGGGCTTCGACTCGTTTTGGTACGTGATGTCGCATGACCACCCTAGAAAGCTGCCAAGTAGCGAGGGGTGCTGTGGTGGCTCGGGTTGTGTCCACGATCAGCGTGTTACGGCTGACATCTTTTTTAATGACGTAGTACGGTGTTTGGGTTGCGTTTTGTGTATGGATCGTAAAACCGTGTCGTTGACCAACGGTATATATTTGTGCACCGCGGTGCGTACCAATCACTGTCCCCGCGATATCGAGCACTGGTCCTGGAGTCAGTTCCAGGTAGTGAGACAAAAAGTCACCAATATCGATCTGGCCAAGGAAGCAAATGCCTTGGCTGTCGTGTTTGGAAGCTACGGGTAAGCCGGTTGCTTGTGCCACTCTGCGGATGGTAGATTTGGGAGAGTCCCCGACGGGAAATAGACTATCTGCTAATTGCTCTTTCGTGAGTGACCATAAAAAGTATGTCTGGTCTTTCTCTGGGTCGTTGCCGCGTTTGAGTGCAGGCGTACCGTCCTGGTGTATTACTCGTTCAGCGTAATGTCCGGTTGCAATGAAGTCGGCACCAAAGGATTTTGCAAAGGCGCGAAAGACACCAAATTTTACGTATTGATTACAGAGAATGTCTGGATTTGGTGTGATTCCCGCTTCATAGCCAGCAATGAAATCTTTTGCCACTTCATCACGATAGGCTGCTTCCCCATCGCATGTTAAAAATGGGATACCAAGATGCGCTGCCACGCGCATAGCATCGAGTCGTTCCTTCTCCCAGTTGCACACCAAAAAATCAGGGTGCCATACTTTAATAAATATCCCGACAACATTGTAGCCACTCTGCAGGAGGCGCAGCGCCGCGACTGATGAATCTACCCCACCTGATAGGCCGACAAAGACGGTTTTTCCCTTAGACATACCGGTACGCTATCAGCTCATCATGACTAACGCAAATATCGTTCGATGTTACGCTGGTGCTCTGTATAGGTTTCAGCATAGTAAAATACCCCATCATTGCCAGTAATATAGAAGAGGTAGGGTGACTCAGTCGGATTTAAAACCGCCAGAATCGCATCGAGGCCCGGATTACCAATCGGTGTTGGTGGAAGGCCACGGTAGAGATACGTGTTGTAGGGTGTATCAATGGTGAGGTCTGCTGGAGTCAATTGCGACAGTGGCTTGTTGAGAGTGTATTCAATCGAGGCATCAGCTTGAAGCGGCATGCCGATAGAGATTCGTGAAAGGAGGATACCCGCTACCATGCGCTTGCTGTCAGGATCGTTCGCTTCGCGTTCAACGATTGAGGCTAAGGTGATAATGTCTGATTCAGATAGTGGATGGGAGTCTATGGCAGCTTGGTGTGGAGCCAGTGTGGTGCGATACGTCTCGGTGAGTAGCGTAAACACATCATCTGAAGTAAAGGTGGGTGGAACCAGATAGGTGTCTGGAAAAAGCGTACCCTCATGTGGCTCAGCTAGCGTAACAAACGCTTCGGCGTCGAATTCAGGCAATGTCTCACTCAGGCGAGCAGCAAGCTGACGAACACGCTCACCTTCTATGTGTGTGATTCGTACGAGTGTGCTTTCATAATCACCTTCCATGAGTCGCTCCGCGACGTCTGTAGTCGAGAGAGGTTCATTAAATCGGTACGTACTCGCTTTAATCGTCGTTGGATCGTGTGACCACGAAAGGAGTACGTACAGCAAGGTGGCAGATCGAATTACTCGTGCTGCTTGCAAGGTTTCAGTGATTGCTCGCACTGATGTGCCCGGAGCAATAGTGATTTCGGTTCCACTGGGAAAGTTATCTGGCGGTCGGTTGAGCTCAGTTGCATACCAACTGAACGCAAGCAGTATGAGGCAGAGACCACATACTGATACACAGAACCAGATCAGCCAGTGTCGTGGCTTGCCTGTCTGAGGTTCTGTAATGGGATCGGGTTCCATATGACATTATATCCCAAACGGAATACCAGTTGGCAGATTGCTCGGAGCTTCACGACGCGTCGACTCGATGCGCGGTAGCCCAGGAGTCATCACTACTTTACCAGGGATGTGATATATCGTTGCCAATTCTTCGACTGACATCACTTTGGGAGCATCGATATGCGTTTTTTTATCACCGTCATCATAGCTACGCTTTTTATATAAATCGAGTTCTTTCTTTTTCAGGGCAATTTTTTTCTTACCATTCCAGTCTGAAAACCAGTTGTAGTCAAAGTCGGTACGCCAGCGTACCCCGAGTGCATTGCGACCTAGAATGTCATACTGAGAGAAGGGCTTTAAAAGGAGGCCGATTTTTTCACCATCAAATTTGTTTACCTCAGTAATATACATCGCCCGAATGGCTACTTCGTAGGCATACTTCCCAACGTTGCGTTCGATGGCAGCAATCGTATCACGTTCTCCCGCCGTGAGTCGCACCTGCTCTTCCCCTTCATTTGGTCCAAGTTTTTTATTGTTTCGACCAGACATCTCATTGATGGTCGCCTTTGCATCTGCTTCCCAGGTGCCAGATTCACTGATATCACCAGTCTTAAAATTTTTCTTGGCATGGGGCTTTAAAAGGAACTGTATCCATAGCCGCTCGTGCGCCGCCGCCTTTCCAAGGGCCTCAAGCATTGGTGCCATCGGCTCAAATTTCTCCTCTTCTTTAGGCATCCGATCGAGACCATAGTCAATGTACGTTTTAATCGGGAATATCGACTTCTCTTTTTTGACGATGTGAAATGACATCATGTCGTATTTTTTGGGGTCCCACGTTATTTCACCAGTGTAGTCGATCGGTTCTTCGACGATCTCGATGCCAGGGTATTGAGAGTATAGTTGTGCTTCAACAGCATTCTTAATTTTTTTGGTGGGAACATTGGCATAGAAACGCACCTCTCCCCCAATTGACACGAGTTCAAAGCTCAGTGTCAGCGGTGACTTACCGTCGATATAGGCTTGCCAGAGGTTTTCTGGACCATTTGGGTTGTGGAGTTGCGCAAAGACACTTTCCATCGCCTCTGGCGACTTGAAAACTTCTTGTGGCAGTTTGATGCGTAGGGTGGTTCGTCCATTCTCGAGTGCGAATTTTAAGCGCACGTAATCCATCCACCGTTCATACAAAATATAAAAGAATGTGGTGGGAAGCCAGATTGGTGTCAGGGCAATCACAATGGAGACGATTGGCTCCAGGTTAATGCCGAGTCGAGTAAAGACGAAATACATCATGCCAAGCCCCACAAATAAAATAAGTGGACCGCCGATGGCACCAAACAACGTAGTAACGAGATCTTTCATGTCGTGATGATATTGTACTATATTAAATCAAGCGGAGATGCTGACATCCCCGCTTGACTCACTGCATACTCATGTGTAGTTCTACTCTGCGAGCGTGTATGTTCCGTTACTCAGACGACGAAATAGGTTGGCATCTTGAAGATTGACCAGAATAGTATTGTCTTTTACGTAGCGTTCTTTGCGGACCTTATCAATAATTTCTTCACGTGAGAGTGGTCCTTCTTGTGCCAAGATATCACGCAGGACATCCTTCACAACTCCAGCGGTGTAACCCCACTCAGTCAGTGCGTAAAGTCCACGACCGACGAGGACAAACCGAGCGTCTTTAATGAGTTCGTTGTGAGTCGTCGCGACGTGTGCCTTGTGACCAAAGAGTTCATCAATTGAACCAGCGACTTCGCGGAAGTGCATCGGAGACCCGTGGCGTTTGACTGCGAGGTAGGCGTAATCACGAATTCCCTTGACGCGAACATTTGGACTATCAGCTGGTCCCCAATCACCAAGCGGGTTACGCCCAATTTGCTTTGAGATGGAGAGCCAGCGCTTTAGCACGTGCTCATCATGCTTGTCAGCAATCTCCATGAGTTCAGTACGGAAACGATTGAGGATTTCGGCTTCACTGACGAGTTCATCACGGTCGAGTGTCTTGTAGACATTGCGCAGTGCTTGCTCGACTGAATCAGCGGTTTTTCTTTCAGTAAACCAGCGGTGTGCGTAGTGAGGATTTTCCTTACTCTTATAAAATGGATCACCGACAACAAGTAAAAAGTATACGTGGTTTCGAGTGGCGGCATCATTCGTTAACTCATCAAGTAGTACGTGCTCAGCGATGACTCCCCCGCCAAGCTGATCAATGAGTTTTTGGAGCTCTAGGAAAAGATCATAATGCTTTTTATACGCATCAGATTTTTGGATTGATGAGATGCCGTAGTTTTCGATCTGACGGACTCGCTCACGGGTGATACTGTATGATTGCCCAATGGCTTCAAGGGTGTATGTTTCCCCATCTACTCCAAGTCCGTAACGCTTTTCGAGTACATCTCGAGCTCGTTCGGGAAGTGCTTCCAGGAGAATTTTGGTGACTTGCTTTGGCTTAAAGGTAATCATGTGTATGTGGGTAAATAAGTTGGTAGTACTTCAATGCGTGGCGTAATTTATAACACGTGCTGAAAAAAAGGTCAACAGGGGTTATTCCACAGCCTCGCTGCCGATAAAATTAAGGATACGCGATGGCACGTAAACGACTTTGGTGACAGTAAGTGCTGCCAGGCGCTTTGCTAGGCTTGGTTCGTTTTTTGCGAGTCCAATTGCTTCAGTTTCACTCGCTGTCGGGCTCAGGGTAATATCACCCCGGACCTTACCGTTGATTTGTACACCTATTGTGACCAATTGATCGCGCGCGAGCTCAGGGTCAAACACTGGCCAGACAGCTGTATGGATACTGTCACGACAGCCCGCCTCGTGCCAGAGCTCAGCTGCAAGGTGTGGCGCAAATGGTGCGAGTAGCCGAAGAAAGGCCTCATAACTTGTGTGTGTGAGACCAGCTTTTTCTACCTCGTTTAAATAGATCATCATCGCGCTAATGGCGGTGTTGAACTTGAAGGCTTCTATGTCCTCACTCACCTTCTTGATGGTTTTGTGGAGTGTGCTAGCGGCGCTCATTGGTTCTGTATCGACGATATGCGATGCCAGTCCATTCACTCGCTCCAAGAAGCGGCGGGCACCGACGAGACCATCTTGGCTCCAGGCGATAGTATTTTCGAAGGGACCCATGAACATCTCATAGACGCGGAGTGTATCAGCACCTACGAGCGACACAATATCGTCAGGATTGATTACATTCCCCCACCGCTTGCTCATCTTGCGGCCGTCTTCAGCGAGAATAAAGCCGAGAAACTCAAGTCGCTGAAATGGTTCGATGGTCGACACGACGCCAATATCATAGAGAAACTTATGCCAGAAGCGGGCGTAGATTAGGTGTCGCACGGCATGATCGCCACCAACGTAAACATCGACGGGTTGCCAATCCTTCTCTTTCTGGGGATCAATGAGTGCTTCAGTATTATGTGGGTCAATATAGCGTAGGTAGTACCAGCTGCTGCCCGCCCATTGCGGCATAGTATTGGTCTCGCGCGTGGCGTTAAGGAGTGTCTGTCCGGCCGGTGCCTCGCTCGCCACCATAAAGTCACCCTCATCAGTGAGGTAGCCAGTAACGTTTACCCAGTCACTGATGGTCGAGAGCGGTGATTGGCCATCCCCAGCTGGTTCGTAGTGTTCCACCTCTGGCAGCGTAACGGGTAGTTGAGCAAAGGCCACCGGTACTGCAGTACCGTCTTCCAAGTGCACAATTGGAAACGGCTCACCCCAGTACCGCTGTCGACTAAAGACCCAGTCCTTAATTTTATAGGTTTTTGTCATTCGACCCCCCACCTTTTCAACGATCGTTCGTTTTGCGTCTTCTGAATTCATCCCGTCAAATTCACCTGAATGAATCAGTGTACCCGTGCCTGTATGTAGTTCACCATGTAGAAAACATCTCCAGGCTCGAGCGTGCCAAGACCACGTGATCAATGCTGCGATCTGGTCTTTCTGTACCCATTCAATAGTATGCTTACCTTCATCAATCTCAGATGGAACCTGATGGAGTGAATTTAGTTTTATGTGATAGAAACTTGATGTGCCTTGTTGGTTTTTTAGTTTGCTGTGTCGGTAGCCAATCGAGCTGGTGCAAAATATTGGTGTGGCGCTCACAAACGTAAAATCAGTGAATCCCGTCTCTTCGCGCAGCTCCTTTGTAACAGCCACATGATCAGTGTCGCCATCCTTTCCCCCACCTACAAAGTGGGCGAGATTTCTATTGTCAGTATCAATTTCTCTTTGTAGTAAAAACGTCCCATCTGTCGGGTGTTCAATAATGATGTCAATACTGTCTCTTGTTGCGAGTGTTTCGACGTCAGAGCGTGGAGCGTCTGCACCATCAGCAATGAATGACTCCGTAATTACTGGTTGGATAGTGAGGCCAAATTTCTTTGCAAATGCATAATCTCGTTCGTCATGCGCAGGGACAGCCATAATGGCGCCGGTACCGTATGAGGCAAGCACGTAATCGGCTATATAGACCGGGATCACTTCGCCACTGGCTGGGTTAGTGGCAGTGACGCCTGCAAGCTTCACACCGGTTTTTTCTTTTGTATCATCAAGACGATCCATTTCTTTCTTCTCCGCCACGTCACTAATATATGCTTCAACTTCAGGCCAATTTGTGATGGTGGCCTTATAGGTTCTAATCAGCGGATGTTCTGGAGCTAGTACCAGGTAGGTGGCGCCGAAGAGGGTGTCCGGTCGGGTCGTGAAGACGGTTACCGTATCACCAGTTGAGAGCGTGAAGTCGATTTCTGCTCCCTCACTCCGTCCAATCCAATTCCGCTGCGCTTCTTTAATGTGCTCTGGCCACGCGAGGGTGTCGAGATCTTGGAGTAGACGGTCAGCGTACTCACGGATCTTCAAGGTCCATTGTCGCATCGGTCGCTTCTCCACTCTACTATCACAGCGCTCACAGGTACCATCGCTGTTGAGGTCCTCGTTTGCGAGTCCCGTCTGACAGCCAGGGCACCAGTTGATCGGTTCGTGACTTTCATACGCTAGTCCCTTTTTGAAGAGTTGAATGAAGATCCATTGTGTCCAGGTATAAAAATCTGGATCTGTGGTGTTGATCTCGCGCGACCAATCGTAGTCAAACCCAAGCTTCTCGAGTTGGGCTTTAAAGTTTGCGATATTTTGGTCGACGGCGACGCGCGGGTGAACTTTGTGTTTGATGGCGAAGTTTTCGGCTGGCAGCCCAAACGCATCCCAGCCCATCGGATGGAGCACTTCATGTCCACACATGCGTTTGAAGCGGCTGTAGATATCAGTTGCTATGTAGCCTTTTGGGTGCCCCACATGTAGTCCCTCACCTGAGGGGTACGGAAACATGTCGAGCACAAATGTTTTTGGTTTCGGTGAGCTGTCTTTTGTAATGTATATGTTGTCTGCTCGCCAGGATTGCTGCCACTTCGCTTCGATCGTGCCGTGATCAAATTTTTTGTGCATACGTAGCTACTATTATGACATACATTACACAAAAAGGTAGCCCGCGCTATTTGCGCGGGATTCCATGGAGTGGGCAATTCTTTGCGATTGTCCAGATCACTCCTAATGTAGTGTTGACTGCTCTACAGGTACAGTCGGATCTTTTGTGCTTCGGTACAGCTGGACGGGGCGGCTTCATGTGGCAGACTGCACAATTATGAGTTTCGAAATAGGGATCACGCTCAGTACCGCAATGAGGACAGCATGGCATGGTATGTACCCCATCTGAGGATCAGGCGTGCCATCGCAGCGTACAATACTGCCAACTGTTTGTAAACTTTTGATACTGGTGCAGCAGGCTCATCAGGTGTCAACTCCCTATAACTTTTTAGCCATTTAATCTAAATGATGATGACGCGCGATAGATCGGCTGGCGTGGTTAGAATGTTTTCCTCATCAAGCATGGTCATGAGTTGTGCCTTTGAACAAAATCCCCAGCTCACTCCAATGAGTTTCCCTGGTGATAGAAGCTCGCGTAGCTCGTATACATCGGCGAGGGTGTCGGTAAAATAGTACACTTCGTTTGGCTCAACGTGCCAATCGCGACAAATACGTTCGATCTTCTCTTCTTTCGAATGATGATCTTCAAATGCAAGAATATGGGTTGGGTTGATTGCGGTGCGAGCCAGGGCTGGGAGTACGTAGTTTTGTGAGCCACTTGAGACAACTGCTTTGTGCGGCGTGTCAATGGCTTCAATTTCCCGTACGAATGCATCAAAGAGCGAAAACCCGTGTTGTTGCATGACCGCCCCAAACTCACTTGCCCACTTATATTCGAGGGCTAACTGTTCTTCGTCCAAGGTGTGGTTTCTGGCATGATGAGGTCGCTTGGAAAAATAGGCATTCATTTCGGCAATTGCATCTTCACGAGTTTGCGCACTCCCATATACCATATACGCATGGATAGCTGCTTCCCAGGTGTCGCCGATGACACCATCAAAATCAAAAATTAAATGTTGCATATTATAGCTGCTTTAAGGTGCGCGCAAAGCAGGTCTCCCCAACCCCGTGCTCCCAGTTATCAAGTCCGCTAAACTGTGCCGCCTTATCCTCTGGAAAAAATGGTCGAGTAAATTGATCATGTGGAGTCGGGTGACTGAATGTAGCACAGAGTGTGAATCCGGTATCGGTCGGTTCGTAGCGATACTCGGTCCGTTCCGCAACTGCCATAGGCATCGTCATCCCCGCTTCGTAGAGGATATCAATGGATGCGGGAAGTGTATTTTCACGTTCGTAATAACTCACGATGCGCCATTGTAGGTCTTGTAGATCGGTGAGTTGTTTTTCGTCAAGATTACGCTCTCGTACTTCGCTGGGAGTTTCGATATGTCCAATCCCGACCCCGATGGAGGCGAGGACCACCACCGCTGCACCAATTGCAAACATGATGGATTTTTGTTCGTGGGTCAGCCAGTAGCCCCGCGCATCCAAAATGTAGTAATGAAAGGCCGCGCCGGTGACAATGAACACCGCAAAGGCTTTGAGTAAAAATCGCTGCGTTAGTTCCCCCTCCAGAAAGCCGATGATCACGGCGACCAGGTCACCAAGGAGTACCCCGCCGCCAATGAGGAGCGAGAGATACACGAGCCATTTCGTGAGCGCGAGGTAGGTGTCACTAGCGCCGGTCCGTCGGAGACGGTTAACGATACGAGTTAGGATGAGATACGTCGGGAAGAACACGACGACGATGGCAATACCAATCCGCACGCTCGAAGCAGCACTCTCAAGCGCCCAGTAGCCTTCTGTTGGGTCAGGAAAGCGGAGGTTAATAATGCCAAATAATAAGACAAGTAGAAATGATAATGATACATAGAGACTAGCTAGTGACCCAAGCTGGAGCACGAAGTGTTTTGCAGTGTGATGTTCCATATCAACTAAGTATGTGCTAAATCGACATAATGTAAAGTCGCCGATTGTCCTCCAGAGTGTGGTAACTTCTACTTTCCGAATACTTACGCGCTACTACTATGTAGCAGAAGCAACGATGAAGAAAAGTAACGGCCGACCCTCACGAGAGGATCGGCCGGAGGACAGGTCATGAAAATCTAACCAGCAAGGGCGCATGATCAGAGATTCTGACGTTGATCATCGCAGCAAAGTGATGTACAGCGATGCTTGGTGATACGAGCACATAGTCGGCGTGGTGACTTTCCTCGGGAGTGTAGTATTTCCGGTAGAGTTCGGTCCTCGTGCACTCAACCTGGTGTTCTGTAATCAGATTTCTGAGCACTAGGTCAGATTCACGGTCACAGAGCAGTTGGGCAAGTGCTTGTGTATCGAGGGCGAGATTGAGGTCGCCACCGAATACGATTTTATCAACGATATATGTTCGCGCCACGCGCGCGAGGCAGGTGCGCACCTCCCGAGACTGCTGGAATCGTATCGGGTGATCACCTTTGGTGTTCTCTTTGATCCAGACTCCATGGAGGTGGGCAATGAGGTATCGAGTGTCATCGTCAGTGCGATAGACAACCCACTGTAGTATACGCGGATGACGTCCCGGTTGATCGGCACAGATGAGCGCTTCTCCGATGTCGATTACCTTGAGACTGGGCTTCAAAAACAGCGCACTCCCGAAACGAACACCAGGAACCACCCGTCTAGTCTTGAGACAAGTCATCGTTTCTTTACCGCGAGCCCCAAAATATACACGGTATCCTGGTAACGCCTGCCTGAGCTGAGTCAGGCTGTCAGTCGACATAGGCGGCTCCCGTTCGCGATCACTCGTGTGTATATATCCTACCGATTCATTCTCAGTATCTGTGACCTCAGTGAAGCAGTAGATGTCAAGATTGGGCACTCTGTCGGTTAGGAAGTAGGTAAGCGCACCTTTAAATCTACCACCCCAGATGTTGTAGAAGAGTGCGCTCGTGCTGTGCTGTTCCATGATACGGAACTCCCTTTTTTGGTTGAGAACTATTTGCGGGCTACGATACTGACATCAGACAGAAATGTAAAGTGGTGCATCCCAACTGGTTTGCTTGTATACTACTGTATATGAAAGGTGAAGATTTAAAAAAAGCCCCGAAATTGTTTTGTGAAAGTATTAATATTGGGTTTACGCCTGAGTATTTTGTGATGGGTCTCAGCTCAGGTAATCAGGGCACCATCTACTCACTCACCCCACAACACGCCAAGCGTCTACAACAATATCTCACTCACCAGATCAGCGAGTACGAAAAAGAACACTCCTCCATCACTGCCGAATGGAATCCCAATATCGTGAGCCCGGTCCAACGCGCCAACCCTCCAAGTGAGTTGAGTTAACTAGGTTGTCGACGCGGACTTGCTGGTTCAGGCCCAAATCAAAATCACTGTCTGAGGTATTCACGCCCCATCACCTAATTAGCTGATTCAGACATCATCAGTACTTTGTCTACTGTTCTGGCAGAGGCTGAATTTTTATGTATGTTATTATCCAACCAAAAATTCAATAACGTCGCCGTCTTGTACAACGTATTCTTTTCCTTCGGTACGGAGCTTGCCGGTTTCGCGCGCTTTGGCGATTGAGCCTGAGGTGACTAAATCTTCGAAGGTGACCACTTGAGCGCGAATATACTTCTTCTCAAAGTCAGTATGGATGGCTGCAGCCGCTTTTGGTCCAAGTGAGCCAGTCGGCACGGTCCAAGCCCGTGTCTCCTTTTCACCAGTGGTAAAGTAACTCATGAGACCAAGGCGATGGTAACAAGCACGGATGAGTGATTCGACCCCACTGTCTTGTGCACCGTACTCACGACGGAACTCAGTTTTCTCATCGTCACCAAGATCACGGAGTTCATGCTCCATGCCCGCATCGACGACCACGTATTCAGCCCCTGTACTCTCGAAGAATGCTACGAGTTCCTGCCAGCGTTCATCATTCTGCTCGTCAAGATTAAAGGCGTCTTGCTTGCGGTTACAAATATACAAAAATGGCTTCATGGTCAGGAGGTGCAGTTGGCGGACCAGGGGTCGATCCTCGTCGTTCATCTCCAAAGCATTGGCGAGCTTCCCAGCCTCAAGGTGTGGCAGGAGTCGCTCAAGTACGGCTTTGAGAGCAACCGCCTCCTTATCTCCCCGCTTGGCGTCACGCTCGATTGTCTGTAGTCGCTTGGCTACCGTCTCGGCATCAGCCAAAATCAACTCCAAGTTGATTACTTCGATGTCACCAAGTGGATCGATTCCTCCACTGACGTGATGAATATCACTGTCTTCGAAAATTCGCACGACCTCTGCGATCATGTCGGTCTCACGGATGTTCGCTAGAAACTTATTACCAAGTCCTTCTCCAGCCGACGCTCCCTTCACCAGTCCAGCAATATCGACGAACTCAATAATGGCAGGAATGATTGTGTTTGTACCTGAAATAGCAGCTAGGGTGGCAAGCCGGTGATCAGGAACGGCCACCACGCCGACGGTTGGATCAATCGTGGCGAAG
>Ga0100378_1004144_pt1 | contig 13595 bp, 14 predicted proteins | sample CryGeymeta201502_FD_81535 | JGI IMG/M metagenome (GOLD analysis project Ga0100378, IMG submission 81535) | Groundwater microbial communities from Crystal Geyser aquifers in Utah, USA - Crystal Geyser metaG 2015-02 | ecosystem: Environmental > Aquatic > Deep subsurface > Groundwater | place: USA...
CCGGATTAGATTGTTCTTTTCGTTGAGTTCCTCTCGATGGTGAGATTCAGTTGCGAGTCTTTATTGTAGAATTGTCATGATTTCAGCATTCTTTTTTTTTAGCAATTCTTAGAGTTCATTTAATTTTTATTGGTATTTTTTTCCTTTCTTCTCGATAATATCATCGATATCAGTGGTCTATTTGGAGTCATTTTTGGGGAAATTAAAGCACTAGTTATCTTTTCTCAACTATATTTCAACAATTTGCCTCTCAAGTTAGTATATTCTTGATTCTAACTATTATTTTTGGCTGGATAGTTTTTCTCTGAAATTTTCAGTGAGATGAATCTTAACACTCTCCAGCTACTATTGTTTTTGTCGGTTGCAATTATCTTTGATATCTTCGATTTGCTCAAGAAGAGCTTATTTTTCCTTCTCGAATCTTTTCAACTTGTATCCACAAAGTTCAAACTCTTAATCACGACATTCATAAATCTTCAATTTGTCTCGGAGGGAAGCCATATTTTACTTGTACTCTTTTGCTTCACGTTCTGCCTGAGTCCTGAACCTTTCCTCAAGGGCGAAGATTTCTTATCTCCACTATTTTTCTTTTTGCCGGAAGGCAGCTGAGATGATTTCTTATTTTTGAGCATTAAGTTCCAGTTCATGTTTGTTTTTGAGTTCCTGGATTTATTTTTCATACTTTTCAAGGAGGATATCATATTTAATGCGATACTATGAGTAGTCTCTGACTTGCTTTCGGAGCTGGGTATTTTAGCCAATGATGAGAGCATTGTCTGCTTCCATATTTTTGATTTTTCTTTCATAGAATTAAACATCTGAAGGACTGAGTGATTGCATTAAGTTCGTTAGTAATATAATAAATATACTATAACTATATATTTTCTAGTGATTGACAACAATGAAATATCTGACTGAATTTTCTGATGAACAAAAGAAAATCAAAATAAAGGCTAATTTATAAATATCATGATTTAGAAATATATTATCTAAGCTAATAAATCAAATCGATACTGGTACAAATCATTGTTTTCTCTTGGATTCCCTTTCCTGCTTGATCTTTGTCAAATGATTTTTTGCTTTCTAGCGAGCCTCCTGTCCTTCTTCATCTGATGCATAGTCGAAGTCTTCATTTCCTTTGTTCTGAGCATATGCACCCATTTGTTTGTCATAGGTATCAATGAATCTTTCCTCGTCCTTCATATTGATATAACGATCGAAGTAAGGTTATTTCACGAACTAGGGGTCATCAGCCTCATTGACAGCTTGAGCAGCACCTTCACGAGGGTCAGCTTTCTTTCTGAGTTTTGTCTCCTTCAAGCAGAAGGTTGCAGGACTTTCTCTGAAATAAGTTTTTGTGAAATCTCCTCTATTTCTATAATGGACATAGGTCAATCTTTCGAATGAAATATCATCTTCTCCGAAAATTTTATCCTTGATTCTTTTTGAGACAAAAATAGATATGATAGCCCAAATCAAAGCGATAGCCAGGGTTATGATGTTGAGGATTCTGTAGATTGAAGGAGTCGTTGTCGCTATGTCAGCTTGCCAGAAGAAGTATCCACCAGCAAAGAGGAACAAGGAAAATTGGAAGGCAATTGTTACGAGATTAACCAGATCCTGACCAAAAGCAACAGGGTTGGAGTATCTTCTGAAGAAATTATACTTGTCAACCCAGTACTCGATGATAAAAATGGCAATGAGGTAGATGGTCCCAATGGGGAAAATGAAGCCATACCAGCACACCACATAGCAGTAAATGATGTAGAAGGCGTAATTTTGAGCATATGGGAAAGGTGGGTACTCAAGAGCTTTGTTCAACTGAATCTGGAAGAGGTTGATTGGTTTCTATTCAGTGTATTTTCGTCTGTTGAGGAAGTATGATATTGTGTAGCTGGGTAGGACAATTTGGAAGATAATGTTGATGGCTCCTGAAACTACAATCAAACTATTGATTTTTGCTACCATTCCGTAAGTTTCCAAAGGCATTAATGGTTTCAGCAGATAAAGGATAGTGTAAATGATGGAGGTATTGAGGAACTGGGAAATGACAATTTTCAAGATAAGTTGCCCAGTTCTATCTGATTTAGTCTTGTGTCTTTCCATGTCAGCTAGAACTTCAATCGAGGAGGAAAGAATATAGTTGATGATGTTGGTCAGAACAGCCATGCTGCCAGAAATACCATAGCTGACAAGTTTAGCAGTAAATGATGTTCCAACATGTGCTTTGCTCTGAGCAATCTACCAGAACTGAAGGCCCACCAAGGCTGCAAAGGAGAGGACCAACAACATAAGCAAAACACAGTAGGAGTAGAATATATTTTTGGATCTCTAGGCATCGCTAATCTTCATGTTGTACCAGAATATGTCAGTAGGTTGGTTGGTTTTCGATACTCTGAGGGGTGAGCCGCAAAGTTCCAAAAATTTGGGATTTTTTGTGTACTCATGAGCAAAGTAGTCTCTATAATGCTGATATTGGAACGAAATGAAGGCTTTTCCTGTGAATTTGGACAAGCTGAAGGAGGGGGTATCGTTGAGGGCAAACTGTTCACAAAGGTTAATAAACTCTCTGTTGATGACATCGATTTGGTTGGGAAGGTAGGCTATTTGATCAGTCGATTCTAATTCCACATCCGAGGTATTTTTTGCCACAAATTAATCGACTAGTTGCTGTCTGAAATTAGTTAGATTTTCAATTTAGGTGAGGTCGTAGCACAGAGTAATGCTAGTGACTATCTAATCATCGTAAAGAAGCAAATTATCTCCATCTTCAGTTTGAAATTTTTTGAAAACGAACTTATAAAAATCCTTCTCAATTCTATCTTTACACTGCTTGTCGTCAGTGTATCCATGTAGTTGCCTCAACCACTCATGAATTCGAGCCTCAAAAACTTCTTCGAGCTCCACTTTGTACTCAAACTCAATGTTGCTTTTCGTGGTCCCCTCGTCGAAGAGAAATTTGGGAATATCTTCAACCAAAACTGTGTAGTCATCTTGAGAAATTGTGCTAAAATCTAGCCAATCTCTGACCTTAGCCATTCTCTTCCTGAAGATCACAAAGAAAACGACTGAAAAAATGGTGAAAGCGAGTGCCAATATATCGACAATGCTCAATATCGATTGATCAGAAGCACTCTTGAGATTGTACCCTGACAAGGTGTAGGCACACGTTTTGCTCGGATTAGCTGTATGGTAGTTATTGCAAAAACTACCCGTCGAGCTGGCGTAAACGGTGAAGGCATCGAAGATCAACATCTTGAGAATCAGATAGTAAATCACCATTTTGACAAAGATGAAGTAAAGGGAACAGTCAGTGGCCACCAAGAAAACCTGATTTCCTTATTGAGGAGGATCTGGAGTTGTGGAGTAACAAAGAGGGATCTCCATGGTCGAGGTGTGATTTTCGCAGCATGGACACACTGGAACGTTTTCGCCATTGGCTAATTTATAGTGGCTATAGCCAAATTTACTTGCAATCTTGTGGACCTTAGCCTCTTTGAGGTTGGCCGGGTATTTGTACAATCGATCAAGTTTTTACTTGTCAAAGGCGTTGCCATCGAGAACAGCTTGCAGCATGTTACCTGTCAATGCGGGCTGCTGTTGAGATTCTGGTTGATCTTGAGGGACCAATCCACCGAAGATATTACTTGATGATCTGACATACAATCATCCTTACTTCATGAAGCTAGATACGAACGCAAAATATATATTAAAAAAACATTTGATACGAAGTAAATAAAATCAATAAAAGATTTATTTTGCTAAAAGGATGCGACCCTACCCCGAACAGAGATCTTATAAATTATTGGCTCAAAGATTTGTTCATAATATGATTAAGTATACATTCGATATGTTTTAATAATGATTCGCTTGTAGGTTGTGGTCCAGTATCGGTTGAGTCATATAATTAAATGGGTTCTGAGTGCATAGGTAAGCATAAAAACCACGATAAAAATTCGAAAAGTATATCAAACGTCACCTCCCAACAAGCTACGCCCCCAAAAAACTACCGCCAATCTCTTCGCCCCTCTCTGGCTCAGTTACTTAGCCCTCCCGTCATGCTTACTTTGCACGGTATAAATTAGTAGTTGAAGTTTCATCGACAATGGCAGATATACAAATAGTACCGATATCAGGATTATGTTGAAGTACGAGCAGTACCCACCAGCTATCAGTCTAAGAAAAATATTAAAGCTGCAGAGTCAGTCTCAAATGCCAAATGGCTAATGTGTTCAACCATCGATAGATGTTACTGGCAGCAAAGAGGAGCAAAAACAGTGATAGTTAACACAAACAGCTACGTAATGGATAAAGGGCAGTTCAGTCAATAAAGTGAATATAGGCACACCCATAAAAATGAAAGGAGGATACCTAGAAAAATTGTCATGGCGACTATTAACTTGCTGGAAGATGACCAGGAAATAATTAACTGTAAAGTTTTTGACATCAGCTCTGTCGAAGAATTGGAACATAGAATAGGATAATAGGTCGATTATCGTTCGTAATTCGAAGATATAGGATTTGGTTTTCTCAGAGGTTTGGCGTATTTCTAAAATTAAGTTTCAAAGAACAAGAAAAAGCACACGATACTGTCTATGTTGGGTTTGAACATAGACACTCGAAAAATAACAGTCGTACTCTACAGTGACCAATAAAAGGAAAATCAGAGTCTCAATCTTAGCTTGTCAATCAATATTGCGACTTACTGGTAGCTATCTCTTTGGTTCTAATTGCATAAGATTTCCTTTTACACATCTTAGCTTGTTTAGCTCTAAAAAGTACTACCCAACTCACTTCTGAAGGTTTACTTGGTAATTCAGTTTCTCAAAGTTATCGTTGATTAGGAGTAAAAAAAGCATCTTCAGCAAGGCTTACACCTCAAAGATGATGGGCAAACTCTGATGAACTGGAAATAGCAGGTGATCGGATAATTTTTGCTTATCAGATAAACTATCTGGAGAAAACTGATTTGGGTGGGTACAATATATCTGAAGTACATGGGTTTTACAAATGCAGACATGGTCCTTGAATAGATGATGGAGGTCGTTGGTTTCTAGATCAAACTAGTAGTCGAGGGGCTCTTTTGTTAGTTTGGCCTCTAAATCAATGCAAAAGAGCACCCTTTTCCTAACTAAAACATGTACTTTATGTGTCAAAGTCTGAAAAAGAAAGATAATCAGCTTTCAACCATCAAAAAACATATTCTGAATGTTAACCCTAGTCTATTGTGCCAACTTGTAGGCTCTCTTCAAAGCTGGTGTATATATGAGGATAAACTCACTGAATAAACAATTCAAAAATAATATTCAAGCCTTGTTGAATAAATTTAGATCAAATTTCATCATTAACTCTAGTGGCTTCCTAATAGCAGTTGGCTTATTGATTACAAGTTCAGAGTAAAGCTTCTCATGTTCTTTACTGGCTTTTGCAAAGGAATATTCAGGATGGATATCTGGACGAGAGTCAACGATGGCTTCGGCACAATTAAGCTCCTTTCTGTCGAATCTGCATTCATGTATCTGTTGCTAGCTGCGCTGGTAGAGACTGTTAAGAGAGGAAACACTGAATAAAGTTAAGAATAAAAGAAAAGCTATCTGAGAGCTTTAGAGCTAGCACTAAAGATATACGGAGATCCTCGAGCTAACACAGCAGGCAGGACAGTATAAGCCCATTCAATATGGTTCCTATATTTCCTCGAACACTATTGCGGTCTTTACTCAAGAAACCCCGATCAACTAGAGCACAACTTTCTTTTCACCATTGCCTAGTGCTTGAGATAGGATCTCCAATCTTTATTTCCTTCTGAGGAGCATGAGGACAAATAAAAAGGATTATGTACTCCTGCAATGCTGATAAAAAATATGCCTATTCTTAACTTTTCAGGATCGTTAATCTGCAGACAATAAATATGGGACCTCTAAAGGTAGGCTTCAAGGTCGAACTATTCCGAAAATGCTTCAACTTCTGGATTTAAGCGACTCTATAAGAGCTACTACAGAACCAACTAGTGGTAGTTCAGCTTGAAACCTTAGAATTTAGACGGTTTGCTACAATGGGGATACTCAAAGGTAAATCCTCCTCAACCCATTCCAGCCCTTAAGAATGTTCAGATTCTGGGAATAGCCACAAGCAACTACCACGTTGTTTTTCTCGCAGAGTAAGGACTATTCGGCTGGGGCTAAAATCATTCGAGCCAGCTTGGACCCCATAATTATCAGAAAGTATATAGATCTGCAGTGAAGATAAAAGATCTAGATATTAACCGAAAAATAGACAGATATGAGCTTTCTTGCGGAAATGAGCACACTGCTTTGCTTCTAAATGGTAAGTTAATGATGTGGGGGCAGGAAGATGGAGGAATCATTGGTGGTCAAGGGCACTGTTTTTAAAAGATAAGCTGTGGAGGATTGCATACTTTGGGAAGCAAAAAAGGGAAGGCTTTCAGCTGGGGAAGAGGATAAGGAGGACAACTTGGACATGCCTTCACAAAACTCAAGCAATCAAAGAGATAATAAACTACGCTTTACTATTTAGATGAGCCGACAGAAATCCAAGGAGTCTAAGGAAAAGTAGTTGAAATGGCATGCGGAGATGCACATTCTTTAGTCTTGACTGAAAATGGTAGATTATTTGTTTTCGGATTTAGCTATCAGGGACAGCTTGGGTTGGGAATAACAGGCTAAAGTTAGCAATTTCAAGTGTTTTAACCAGCCGAACTGCTTACCATCAAGCAACCGATCGCAGATATCTGGGCAGGTCCAACTTCTTCATTCTTCAAAACTAATAATGGAGATGTTTATAGCTGCGGCTATAATGACTGTATGCAATTAGGAATCGACAGAGTTCTTAAGATATTGCAAAAGAAGAAATTTCTTCATAGAGTTGTGGATCTCAACAGAAAGAAAATGGGAGAAGAGGAATTCAGTCGTCCTAGAAAATTAGATATGTTTGGAGAAGAAACTGGACTGAGGTTGCTCAGTATGAACTGTGGAGAAAATCATTGTCTGGCAATAGCGTAGTATGATAGCAACTAGACTTTGTTGGTTGGATGGGGACTCAACCGCCATTTCCAGCTAGATTTCAAGCTTGGCGAACTTACAGCTCCTCGTACTCTAGATTTTCTCAACTCTACTCATATTCGACTTCTGTGCTGTGGATCTTCATTTTCACTTGCAGTTGTGGGAAATCTTACAATAACTGTATCTGAGGCTCGCTCTTACTTCAAATCGCTATTGAGGAGTTTCACAAATTGATGATTTTAATAAAAATGTGTCCTTTGGCTCAATATTGATCATAGCATATAGTGATTCATTTAATCATGATTTAAGCGCAATCGAACAAAAAAAACAAGCCATCCACTTCCTCACAACATATTGTTAATTAACGACGTTTCGATACTTCACTTTAAACATCCATCAGCCAAGCGGGATTGACCTTTCATTCTCATCCTGAAGGGTTCAACAGTTCCGACTTAAAGGAAGATTTTTAGGATTTCAAGCACCTGTGCAAGAGTATAGGTTGGACTCATCTTGCTTACAAGATGACCAAACCGAGAGGCAAAAAGAAAAATAAAGAAGTCCCATACTATGTGAGTAACTTTTATGAAGGAGGTAGCAGAAGAAACAATACTGAAAATTAAGAAATCATGAAGGCATATAAACCAGGCCTAGGTTAAGTTGAATGAAAACCTGAAACTTGATTTTTATTTCGTGTTTTTACACTTCCAATATAAGAATATAAGCATGCTGGAGAAATCTCCTTTCTGACAAGAAATGAAACATTTATGAGGGAGTCTAATATGAAATATACATTTTGAGGTCCCATCTTCTGATATCGTTTGGTTTGATATCTGATGTTTTCTTCAGCAAAGAATCATTTTTAGGGATCTGGATTCTAATCTTTAACAAAGAACCTCTTTCATTTTGAACTATACTGTAGTGCTAAGAAAAGATAGATTTCACTCATGAGGGCTTAGGCATTTCAAAACTTAATTAAGTTTCTGAAGACCAGATTTTCTTTTGCTATTATAATACCTTGATTAGCATTTCTCAAAAGTCAAGTGCAAGTCTTATTACATCTCAGCGTAGAGGAAGTCAGGACAGAGGAATTTCAACATTTTCCAGCTCTCCTTCCTCTCCTGACAGGTTATTTTATCTCACCTTCAGTACAGCCTTTAAAGCATCAGTCCTCTTGAAATACACAGATGCTAGCGACTCAAAAGAGGTCATGGCTTCGGTTTGGACCTTTTTGAGAAATCACAAGCATCTAAGCATGACTTGATAATTCTCTTCGGCTCACTAGGGCATTTATTGTGTGTTTTTTAATATAAAGGTCTTCAAGAAGGCACCAAAAAAAGCCTACTATTATTGAGTTCAGAAAAAAAAACTATGGTGATATGTGACATCTGACAGTATGTTTTTCACCAGAATTGACAACTTCCTTTTTCTGGAATTTGTTGATTTGATTTAATTTAAGAATGGAGGTCAAAGGAGGATGTAATGAAAGGTACGAGGAACATGAATAAGGCAAAAATAGCAAGCCTGAAAGCGAAGACAAAAAATAATAAGAACAGAGGTAGGTTAGCAAGTTAAAAAAATAATCCTTCAGGCCTACAAAATCAAGTAAGAGGTAGGTAAATCAAAACGAGGCTGCCTCCTTATTAAACGGTGATCATCATAACAGTATTCTGGGCCTTGAAGAATAAGCTTATATCTCTGCTCCAAAAGGAAGGCCCAAAAGATAAAAACTTCAAGACAAGATGGCAGCTCTCAGATTGCATCTCACCCTCGAAAAATTGCTGATCAAGCCACCTTATATCACAGTTGTAGATGGATGTAAGATCTTAGGAAATTTTGGACATTCGACTGCCATGTTCAAACGGCCTATCGTTGAGGGAAAATATTTTATTGAGTTCAAGATTCTGGAAGACTGTCAAAAGGACAGGAAAACTCACTAAAAATCAGCAATAAGGATCGGAATATGTACCCGCGCCTTTACCACCTCATTTCCTCTTGGCTACGGTGATACATTAGCTTATAAATCAAGTGATGGGTCAGTCATAAAATCAGGAGATATATTGTCCAGACAGTCTGGCTACAAAATGGGAGACATTGTTGGCATTTGTCTTTAGATGAGCCCCCCAGCAAAGCATTCAGATCCACAAAAGATAAGTTAAGGTAGTTCTGTTAGCTTCTACAAAAACGGATAATTGCAAGTTAGATGCGAGCCTCTAAAACAAACGTTTTATTGTTTTGCGGTGAGTTTCTATAACTTTTCACAGGTAGAGGTGTTATCATCATCCAATTATTCGGGGTGCTTTTCGGATGGAGCCAACAGTTACTTCGATTATTTAGCCGAAAAGATTCCTTACAAAGATCTTTAGACCAAAAAAATATTTAGAATATGAAAGAACAGAGTGAAAGAACCAGATGTTGATATGATAATATTACTTTCAATTATTGTAAGGATCTTTTATCAATTGCGACTAGTTCTCTTTCTGAATCAGCTTTAGTTGGAACCGATCCATGATCTTTCCTCCATCAAACATGACCAAGCTCATAATAAATAACATCTATTAGTTTGTTAGCTAATTCAGATATTGACTTGGTAGCTGCTTTAACACCATCAAGAACCTACTGTTTAACATCTCTTTGAATCTCTGAAACATACATACGTTCAGGATAACTACAAGTCCTGCATCAATTAATTTTCTACCTTCAGCTTCTCATATTTTACTCAATCATTTTTTAATCCTCTCAAGTGCTAGCCTTTTTGGGCTTAGATTCATATCGTCACTATTAATAGATGTTGGCCTGAAATATATATGACTATGGATTAAGCCGTACATAGATGATAATTCTTTACGAGAGAGGAAGGACCTGTTTAAAAGCAGAGCAAGCTCAAGTCCGTGCCTTTTCTCTCTTATAAACTGCCAAATAGTATATTGGATTATTTCTTATGCCAAAAAGCATTTTCCAAAAAAAGAGCCTTCTTCAACATTCACAAGAAACAATAGTTCGGGTATCATTGTCATTGATGAATCAAGGACTTCCCTTTTTCATTTTGACATCTTCGGGTCTCTTGTCAACTTCCTGAGCATTTCTCACAGATAAAACTCAGAAAAGTAAAATCAAAATTCTAAGCCTGAACAAGGGTATGCCAGTTATATGGTCCCCCTGTTGATCCAATAAGGGTACTTTGGAGACAACCCACCTTCTGGTTTATTTTTTTTTATGTTGTTATCTTCCAATCAAATTTGAAGGGACAAGCCAGAAGGAAATAAGTCAAAAGGTGACTTGGAATCTTCTTTGGGAGCTGAAGGGTAGAGTGTGGGACTTTGGGAATAGATGGCTTTCTGGAAAGCCAAGAGGGAAGTTTTTATGTTTATAATGCTAGTCAAGTGAGTAATAGTTATAGCTTTAAAATTATATTAATATTATAGGAGAGGGGGCAAAGTGGAGCATTTAGTCTACAGGCCGAAGAGGTGCCCTTTTATTTCCCCAAATAATTTTTGAATCTTATTAGAGCCATTTAATCAATTGCTGTGAGTTTAGAGTTATGAAGGAGGAACAGAAACCCAAAAGCAGCAAAAAAGGAGGTACTCATAGGCGTAGAGCCACCTAGCCCACCTAGTTCGAGACGTAGATCACCGTCCAACTGGACGAGTTTTTCAGGTACTTTAACTGCTACTACCCTGGCCGGAACAAGGATTAAATCATCAGTAAGCATTTCTCTATCTAGATAAATGTATCACAGGTAACACCTATTGGATCACCATCGACTCTCAGTACTACGCCGAATCTGTCGACTTTGAAATGGAGAAACTATCCACAGTGCGTAAGAAATCAGTCCTCAAGAACGGTGTATACCCTCCTACCAAGGACACTCTTTAGGAGGAAAAGTTCATTCTTCTGGCTCGTAAGGCAGCCGCTCTCCAGTTAGGCACCCATCAACTCTAAGATATCAAACGGACCCCTCTCTCCGCAGTCATTCAACTGCTGGAGTAAATGCTAAACAATCAAGAGGCGGAGGTCAGCTATTAACTAAGCAAAGCTGAGTAAGCTCTCAAGGCTGATAATCAGAAAGTAGAGCAATAACTCCAATCTTTGGGGATTCCAATAGTAAAGGCTGCCCGCTTGTTCGCCTATTAAAAATTGGAGAAGGACATGATAGAAGAGCTGGTCACTAAAGCACGCTAAAAGGAGCAGCAACCCAGATGCGATTTTTGTTTCACCCGCGACAAAGAAATTGTCAAATGCAAGGTAGATGTTTTTATAGCTAGAGTTGTGATTTATATGCACATCCCCTCTGCTTCTCGAAAGTCCCCAAAAGTGGGTATTAATTCTAATGCGATCAATGTAGCGGAAACATTCCTGAAGGAGCTCGCTGTTAGCTTTGTCCTTTGCAGGGTGGTCATTTTTTGTAATTAGCAGATGAAGTGCCCATCTACTCATATGGTATTTTTTCTTGGACATAGAATTGCTGAAGGGCGATAGCAACCTTCGTTTCAAGATCAAGAAAGTGGACTAAGGAGGCAAAAGACAGCAATTCATTCATGTGTCATGCTTTGTCCTCCATCCTTAGTGTAGCTACAAATAAGGGAAAGTTTACGGACTACATTACATCGATCGCAATCGCAAAAATACGAGCCTATGCCTCATCTGCGGCAATATGATCGGATCAACTGTTCCTTGTACGAATGATAGCTGTAGAAGGGCCTACCACCCTTAATGCGCAAAAAGAAACAATCTCAAGATCAACGTCATCAAAGCCAACAACAAATCACTCCTCTAGATCTACTGCTAGCGCCACAAAAAGCCTGAAAGCTACGAATTTCTCAATGACAGTGTGAGCAATCGCATCAAAGAACTTAGGAAATTTTATGAAAATCTCGATTACGAGATCAAAAGACACGGCTCTGGGAACAACATGAACAGACAGAAACGGCAAACAAAATCCTAAGATAACATAAAGTGGGATTTGTGCTTGGTTTGTTCTGAGTAAAATCACTATGATAGGAAGATAATCAATTGCAGGAGATGCTACGGCTGGAGGCATGAAGACTGCAGTAAGAATTGCCCTATCTGTGATGCTTGATATACTTATTTTGATTGTGACATTGAAAGTTGACGTTGGATTTAGTTGCTATCATTTTGGCGGTTGTGTGCTTATATATAGATCCATTCATGCATTTACAACAATAATTCCAAATTCCTATCCACACACATGCTCGAATACTCAAGCCCTGCCATCGACAGCTACCTAGGATAGCTCACCAGCTACCTTACTGCAGAAGAGAACTACCTCAACTAGCAGCTGTGGTCAGTTGAAGAGATACATCATGAGGTTCTTAGAAACACTGACCTCCAAGAGTTCCACATCAGAGTGCTAGGAGAGCAGCCTCCCAAGCACTAGCTGGACTTGCAGAGTCAACAAGACTACGAGCTGATGCAAAAAATATAGGACTACAACAGGACAAACAGGTCAGCAAAAAAAGACCGCGAAAAGAGTAGACGGAACAGACGGAAAGGCGACAGCTAGTAGAAATCAAGAAGAAAAGTGAGAACGACAATCACCGTCCAAAAGCTTGAAGAAATGAACAAAATTTTCAGATAATACCTCCAAAATCAATAAGCGAGGAATTTTCAATCATAGAGGAAAGACTAGGACCATACGGAAATGGAAAGCCTGAAATCTATCGGGGAAAAATTAGGACTAGGATACTCCACAATATTGCACAAATTCAGATAATTCCGAGCGACTAAAAAAGTCAAAGGAGGGGCTCTCATAGCAGCCATGCACCAAAAAAGAAAATACAAAAAATCTCGAGATATCGAAGAACTGATTTAAAAAGCTTTGAAGGAACAAAGCTTTTTTACAGCAGTTGAGCTATCGAAGCATATCGAATAGAAATATGGCCATAGACTATCTAGGTCGATTATATCTCGGCATTTGGGCGAAATGGGCTACGCCTGCAAATCTGTAACCAACAAAATTGATCAGAACAGTGTTCAGATCAAATAAGCAAGAAAGAAATATGCAATTGCCTTGACCTATTTGCGCTAGGTAGAAAAATTTTAGCCTTTTTATATCCACGAACACCTCCTCAGTAGTGAAAATATGTCAAGTGCTGCAAATTATTCAAGTAATCTCTACCTATCCTTCTTTCTGACCCCCAAAGGAATCCACGCCAGCAAAATTCATCAATTTCCTCTCTCTGCTCTCGATTTTAGACAGTTTCTCGATGAGTCTACAAGTGAATTCAAAACTAGCAGCAGAAAGCTGGTTATACTCGATATGAATCCCACCCACTACGGAGAATACATCAACTCTTTCCAAGAGGAACTTAACAAGCGAAACATTAAACTTTTCTATATACCTCCCGAAAGCAGCCACCTCAATTTGACTTCATGGTTCTTCCAGCAACTACAATTCCAGCTCTAGTCAATGTAATTTTCCTCCAGCCATGAGTACATGAGAGGCATTGGAGAATTACTGGAACTTTATGACGAATCGATGATGAAGCAATGCTATGAGAAAGTACTCGAATATGAGCAAAGGGCCCTGGAGTGGTATGATTTCGACTTCCAGAGCGA
>Ga0100378_1004149_pt1 | contig 13589 bp, 8 predicted proteins | sample CryGeymeta201502_FD_81535 | JGI IMG/M metagenome (GOLD analysis project Ga0100378, IMG submission 81535) | Groundwater microbial communities from Crystal Geyser aquifers in Utah, USA - Crystal Geyser metaG 2015-02 | ecosystem: Environmental > Aquatic > Deep subsurface > Groundwater | place: USA...
ATGCAATCCGTATTATAACTTCATCATTCAAAATTCCTTGTTTGATATTCATTGTGCATTTTTCCCTTCCCGTCGGTTTCTCTGCCGGCAATGTAGCGGGCAGGTAGTTTTTTCTTGAGCAAAGTTTTGTGAAAGATGTAGTTCCTTTTTCATCCTTTTGATGGATTGATTTTAGTACCAAATAGATTCATCTTGGCTTAAACATAGGTTTATATTATGGCAAAGATGGATAAAAAAAGGGAACTAAAGGCAGCTAAAAAAACGTCCCCCACGAAAATTAAATTGAAGGCGGCAGAGGAAGTTAGTGAATTCGCAGAAAATATTATCAACACTTTGCGGGAGCCTTTACTTGTCCTGGACAAAGATTTAAGAGTAGTTAAAGCCAGCCGTTCATTTTTCGATTTCTTCGAAGTAAGTTCAGATGAAACTATTGGAAACCTTATCTATGATCTGGGAAATCATCAGTGGAATATTCCTAAACTGAGAGAATTGTTAGAGACAATCCTTCCTGAAAAAGCTACGTTCGACAACTATGAAGTTGAGCATGACTTTTCTACTATCGGAAAACGCATCATGCTTTTGAATGCGAGGCAGATTGAAAGAGCTTTTGGAAAAGAGAAGATCATTCTCCTTGCCATTGAAGATATTACCGAACGTAAGGAAATAGAAACCGGTCTGGAAAAAACCCGCAAAGAACTTGCAGTAATTAAAAAATCTGCAGATGAATTGGGTGAATTCGCTGAGAACATAATCAACACGGTGAGGGAACCTTTACTTGTCCTGGACAAAGATTTAAGAGTAGTTAAAGCCAGCCGTTCATTTTATGATTTCTTCAAAGTAAGCTCAGATGAAACAATAGGAAAACTTATCTACGATCTGGGAAATCACCAATGGGATATTCCTAAACTGAGAGAACTGTTAGAAACAATTCTTCCCGAAAAAGCAACGTTCGATAACTATGAAGTTGAGCATGACTTTTCTACTATCGGGAAACGCATCATGCTCTTAAATGCACGCCAAATTGAAAGAGCCTTCGGGAAAGAAAAAATAATTCTTCTTGCAATTGAAGACATCACCGGGCGTAAGGAGATCGAGACCGGTCTGGAAAAAACCCGAAAAGAACTTGTGGTGATCAAAAAATCTGCGGATGAAGTAAGTGAATTCGCTGAAAACTTGATCAACACTATACGCGAACCTTTAATTGCTCTGGATAAAGATTTACGAGTAGTGAAAGCCAGCCGTTCATTCTATGATTTCTTTAAAGTAAATTCCGATGAGACCATCGGAACGCTCATCTATGATTTGGGAAATCACCAATGGAATATTCCTAAATTGAGAGAACTGTTAGAGACAATCCTTCCCGAAAAAGCAACGTTCGATAACTATGAAGTAAAACATGACTTTTCTACCATCGGAAAACGCATCATGCTTTTAAATGCCCGGCAGATTGAAAGAGCCTTCGGTAAAGAAAAAATAATTCTTCTTGCCATCGAGGATATCACTGAACGGAAAAAGATAGAAACCGGACTGGAAAATACCCGAAAAGAACTTGTAGTGATTAAAAAATCTGCGGATGAAGTTAGTGAATTTGCTGAAAACTTGATCAATACGGTACGGGAACCTCTGCTCGCTCTTGATCAAGATTTAAGGGTAGTTAAAGCCAGCCGTTCTTTCTATGATTTCTTCAAAGTAAATTCCGATGAGACCATAGGAACGCTTATCTATGATCTGGGAAATCACCAATGGAATATTCCTAAATTGAGAGAACTGTTAGAAACAATCCTTCCCGAAAAGACCACTTTCGATAACTATGAAGTAAAGCATGACTTTTCTACAATCGGAAAACGCATCATGCTTTTGAATGCCCGGAAAATTCAAAGAGGAACGGGGAAAGAACAAATCATTCTGCTCGCTATTGAGGATATCACCGAACGTAAAAAAAATGAGAACGAACTTTCAAAAGCAAAAGCAGAAGCCGAACGCGCAAATGTTGCAAAGAGCGAGTTCCTTTCACGCATGAGTCACGAACTCAGAACTCCCATGAACTCGATCTTAGGTTTTGCGCAATTGATGGATATGAAAGAACCGGATCCTGCCCACAAAGAAGGTGTGAATCAAATCTTGAAAAGTGGAAAGCATCTTTTAGATTTAATAAATGAAGTGCTCGATATGGCAAGAATTGAATCTGGAAAACTGACAGTTTCACCTGAGCCGGTTGAGATTTTCGGTGTTATTTTGGAAACGATTGATATTGTTCGTCATCTCGCCGAGGAGCATCAGATAACGCTCGAATCAGATGTTTCAACAGATAAAAAACTCTTTATAAGAGCAGATCACCAGCGTTTGAAGCAAGTACTTTTAAATTTAATTAATAATGCGGTCAAATATAATCGGCAGGGAGGTTCAGTGAAGGTTCAGTGCAGTGGGAGGCGGGAAGTTGGCGGTTCACTGTCGGCAGTCCAAGGGCAGCAGAAAACTGAAGAGGGGAAAAAAGATAACGTAATAAGAATTAGCGTAATTGATACGGGGCAGGGTATTGCTCAAGAACATTTAGAAAAACTTTTTAACCCGTTCGAGCGGATTGGCGCAGAAAGAACAGAAACAGAAGGCACCGGACTCGGATTAGCCATTTCTAAAAAATTGATTGATGCAATGAATGGAAAAATTGGCGTAGAAAGTGAAGTCGGTAAAGGAAGCAATTTTTGGATCGAGCTTCCACAGACGGAAAGTCCGCAGGTTTACTACGAACGAACAAGGGAAATAATTAAACCGGAAACAGCGATAAAACAGAATAGCGGAACGATCTTGTATATCGAAGATAATCTCTCAAACATTCAATTAGTTGAGCAAATTTTAGAAGCATATCGCCCATCAATTAAATTAATGACGAATATGTATGGTAGAAATGCCGTTCAGTTTGCAATTGATTACAAACCGGATTTAATTCTGCTTGATCTTAACCTTCCGGACATTCATGGCAGTATCGCTTTAAAGCTCTTGCAGGAAGAACCGAGAACCGCAGAAACACCGGTTATTATTCTAAGTGCAGATGCAGTAACAAAACAGATCGAGCAATTAATTGAAGCCGGGGCTAAAGATTATCTCATTAAACCGATTGATGTAGTGCAGTTTTTAAAAGTAGTAGATAAGTTTTTAAGTAAGGAAAATTGAGTAGGAAGTCTGACTACTAAAAAAAAATTATGATAGATTCAACTTTAAAAAACGCCAATATCCTAATCGTGGATGATCAACAGGCTAACATTGATATTCTTGTTGGACTCCTAGAGCTGAAAGGTTACACAAATATCAAAACAATAACCGATTCGCGTCTGGCAGTCAGTTCGTTCAAAGAGTTCAAGCCTGATTTACTTTTACTTGATCTCATGATGCCGTACTTAAATGGTTTTCAAGTAATGGAACAATTGGGGGAACTTGTTCCAGCCGGAGTTTATTTTCCAATACTTGTACTGACTGCCGATATTACTACCGAGGCGAAACTACGGGCTCTCGGCAGCGGCGCAAAAGACTTTCTTACTAAACCATTAGATTTAATAGAAGTTGATCTTCGTATTAAGAATATGCTGCTCTCCCGCTTCCTTCATCAACAAGTACAGAATGAGAATCAAATTTTAGATGGAATTGTTAAAGAACGAACGCTCGAGCTTGAAAAGACAATCGTTCAGTTGAGCTCCGCTAAAGATAAAGCCGAAGAGATGAACCGTGTGAAAAGTTATTTCTTTGCCAACATGAGTCACGAATTGAGAACGCCTTTAATTTCCATAATCGGGTTTGCCGATCTACTCAAAAAAGAAATAACAAATAAAGAGCATCTTGAATTAGTAAACTATATAGCTGAAGGAGGAAGGCGATTAAATGAAACGGTAAGCGGCATCTTAGATTTGACCAATCTTGAAACCGAACAATCATTTCTAATGCTTAAGCCCGCCAATCTTGTAGAAGAAATTAATAGAAAGATTCCTTCTTTCAGGCAGATGACACAACACAAAAACTTATTTCTAAAAACGGATCTCGCAGATAAATATCTTGAATCTTACCTTGATAGCGAACTCTTTGGTAAAGCGCTATATCACCTTGTGAACAACGCTATTAAGTTTACCAACGAAGGAGGAATTCTTATTGCTCTCAATCTTGCTCAAAAATACAACCGGGACTGGGCGGTAATACGAATAATTGATACCGGCACTGGAATTCCAAAAGAAAATCTCGGAAAAATTTTCCAGGCATTTAGGCAATCCAGCGAAGGGCTAAACCGTGAACATGAAGGAACGGGTCTTGGATTAACTATCACAAAAAAAATTATAGATTTGATGAAAGGGTTTATTGAAGTAGAAAGTGAAATCGGCAAAGGTTCTATCTTTTCAATTTGGCTTCCGACCGCGTTAGATGAAAGTAAAATTCAAAGCATGGTTGAATCGGAGAGGAGAGAGGTTAAGATTAAACCTCCAACCAATCAAGATGCCGCGCTTCTTCAAATTCTATTGGTTGAAGATAACTCTGCCAACCGGATTTTAATAAAAAGAATGTTGGACCCTGCGGCAAAAGTTACAGAAGCAGAAAATGGAATAACATGGATATCCATTGCATCACAAAAACTCTTTGATTTAATTCTGATGGACATAAATTTAGGATTTGGAATTGATGGAATTGAAACCATGAACCGGATTAGGAAAATTCAAGGTTATACTAACGTTCCGATAATTGCTCTTACCGCTTATGCAATGCCCGGCGATAGAAAAACATTTCTTGAAAAAGGATTTGATGAGTACATCAATAAACCTTTCTTAATGCATGAGCTTTTAGCGTTGACCAAAACTGTTTTGAAAAAGGAGATATTTTGCAAATAATACATTCAGTACTTCTTATTCCTACTTTAAATTTATTTAACAAAAAGGGAAACAACCATGCTTAATTCAACATTAAAAAATGCAAACATACTGATTATAGATGACCAACAAGCCAATATAGATGTTCTTACGAGTCTGCTTGAATTTAAGGAGTATACAAATCTTAAAACAACAACAGATTCGCGTTTGGTAGTCAGTTTGTTCAAAGAATTTGAACCTGATTTGATTTTGCTCGACTTGATGATGCCTCACATTGATGGTTTTCAGATTTTAGAACTGTTAAAAGAACTCATTCCTAACAGTACGTATCTGCCGATACTCGTGCTTACCGCCGATGTAACCCAGGATGCAAAACAAATTGCTCTTGCCGGCGGCGCAAGCGATTTTCTTTCAAAACCGTTTGACCTGATAGAAGTTGATCTTCGCATAAAAAATCTGATTCATACGCGCTACCTTCACCAACAAGTAGAAAATTACAATAAACTGTTAGAAATAAAAGTGAAGGAACGAACCAGAGAACTTGAAACAACTTTAGATGAATTGATCAGAGAAAAAGAAAAAGTTGAAAAGTCAGATAAATTGAAATCCGAATTCCTTCATCAGATGTCACTCGAAATGAGCTCTCCTACGAACGCGGTATTGAGCTTTGCAAATGTATTAAAAGAGAAAATGTCAGGGAAAATAACCCCGGAACTTTTGGAATATTTTAATGGAATTGATGCCGCCGGTCAAGGTTTAATCAGAACTGTTGATTTGGTTTTGAGTGTTTCTGAAATGCAGATTAGTACGAATAAACCTTTCTTTGATGAATTCGATTTTGTTAAAGAAATTATTACCAAACTCATTGACGAGAATAAGAAAGCGATAGAAGACAAGGGACTAAAATTAAATTTCTTCTCCACTCTTCCGGAAGCAGTGATCGTGGGCGATCAAAACAGCATCTACCAAATATTTGTGAATTTACTTGGTAACGCCGTAAAGTACACTAAAACAGGAGACATCTCAATTTATATTTCAAAAAATGAACAGGGAATAGAGGTGAGCATGGAAGATACCGGCATCGGTATCTCGGAAGAATTTATGGAAGCGATGTTTCATCCCCTTAATCAAGATGAAGGCGGAGACGCGAATAAATATGAGGGGAACCGCTTAGGATTTACTCTTGTAAAAAAATATTGCGATTTAAACGGAATAGGTCTTTCGCTTATAAAAAAATATTGCGATTTGAACAAAATAGCGATGACTTTGATATCAAAGAAAGATGCCGGGACTAAGTTTACTTTGGTATTTACACGGACAAAATAATTGCAGTAAGGTAACTTTTAAAATTGGCTCAACCCCTGCTTTAAAGAACTAATCCCTTTTTCATCCTTTTGACCGATTGATTCCTTCCAGGCAACTTGCGATAATGAAACCGTAAATAAACCAAATAACTTCCGGAAATAGGAAAATGATACTCGTCAGCATTTCTTCCACCGAAGAAAAATTTGTTATCAAATTAAAACACAAAATTTATTTTGTGGTTGAAAAGAAATTCAAACAGGCAAAACCGTTACACAAACGAACGATTTATGTTTTTGTTCAATTATTCTTTTCAACCGTAAGAATGATTTATAAAGAATTATTCATGAAGCCGCGCGCATGAAGATTTTAATGGTGTACCCTATGTATCCCGATACATTTTGGAGCTTTAAACATGCTCTGAAATTTGTATCCAAGAAAGCAAGTTTCCCCCCGTTGGGGCTTTTAACCGTAGCGGCAATTCTGCCCGAAGATTGGTGTAAAAAGCTAATTGACATGAATGCGAAGAAGTTGAAAGACGATGATATTCTTTGGGCAGATTTTGTTTTTATAAGCGCCATGTCTATACAAAGTGAATCCGCCAATGAAGTGATACAAAGATGTAAAAAGTTAAACGCAAAAATTGTTGCTGGGGGACCATTATTTACCAGCCATCCCGAACAGTATCAAACTATTGATCATCTTGTTCTTAATGAAGCCGAGATTACTCTTCCCCATTTTTTAAGCGATCTGAACAATGGAAGTACAAAACATAAATACACCTCGCAAGATTGGGCTGATATTACAACAACTCCCTTGCCTCTCTGGGATCTTATTTCGATGAAGAATTATACTTCCATGAATGTGCAGTATTCACGCGGTTGTCCTTATGATTGCGATTTTTGCGATATCACCGTGCTTTACGGCAGAAGACCCCGAACTAAATCAAATGAACAAGTGATAGCCGAATTAGATGCGTTATATTTTACCGGCTGGCGGGGTTCTGTTTTTTTTGTTGATGATAATTTCATCGGCAACAAAGGGAAATTGAAAAACGAAATTCTGCCGGCAATTATTGAGTGGAATGAGAAAAGGAAACATCCCTTTTTCTTTAACACGGAAGTATCTATCAATCTTGCAGATGACGATAAGTTGTTGCAGCTCATGGTTAAAGCGGGATTTGAAGCTGTGTTTGTCGGAATCGAAACTCCGAATGAAGAAAGCCTGCTTGAGTGTAATAAAACACAGAATAGAAACCGTGACCTGATTGCAAGTATCAGGAAAATTCAAGCGAATGGTCTGGAAGTTCAGGGTGGTTTTATTGTTGGGTTTGATAACGATCCACCGACAATTTTTGATAAACTTACAACCTTTATCCAGGAAAGTGGAATTGTAACCGCAATGGTAGGCTTATTGAATGCCCCTCAAGGAACCAAACTGCAAAAAAGACTGCTGAATGAAGGAAGAATGTTAAGCAATTTTACCGGAAACAATACTGATTTTTCGATCAATTTTATTCCTCAGATGAATTCAGAAGCCCTCATGACCGGGTATAAAAAAATTCTGAGTACGATCTATTCACCGAAATATTTTTATGAGCGGGTAAGGCGTTTCTTGAAGGATTTTGAACCGAGAAATCATAAAATTTTTCATCTGGATGCGAATTACATTCTTGCACTTTTTAAATCAATGTTCAAACTCGGGGTTATCGGCGAAGAAAGAATTTATTACTGGAGACTTTTTTTCTGGTCATTGTTCCGCAAGCCGCAGTTGTTTCCTTTGGCAATACAGTTTACGATTTACGGCTCCCATTTCAGAAAAGTATCCAATACTTTTTATTAAAATAATTTACAAGCGTTCAATCGCTCCGGGAACGATTGATAAATTAGTGCACCGGTAAAATTTTCAGAACAATTAATAAACTTGAGTGAACGATGGAACTATCAACATTTTTACTAACTATTCTTTCAATGCTTATAATAGCTAATATCATTTATGGATTAATTCTTTACCCTGAATTGAAGGAGATTGACGAAAATATCAATAAGGATTTATAAATACTTTTATACGGTAAAATTATTTTGAAGGTGAAATAGTCATGTTCATGCCAACTTAAGAGATGCATCATAAAAGCAAGTTAACTTATAACAGCCGCTTTTACAGAAATTTTATTTAGACATGCTCAACCGCCAAAGAAAACAGATACCTCCAAACAATGAGCGGAGCATAATTAAAAACCAATTCGAACCTTTTATGAGGTTACAAAAATTAAGAGAGAGATCTTCAACTTGAAAAAAAATTTAACAAGTCACAGCATTAACCGGATTGCATTTGTAGGGAACTATTCGCCGCGCCAATGCGGGATTGCTACATTTACAACCGATCTATGTGAAGCCATTGCTTTACAATACAGTAAAACAACGTGCATCGCAATGCCGGTAAACGATGTGGCAGCCGGTTATGAGTACCCGGCAAGGGTCCGCTTTGAACTTACAGAGAAAGATATCAATTCTTACTTGAGAGCCTCGGATTTTTTAAATATCAACAACGTTGATCTGGTTTGCCTGCAATTCGAATATGGAATATTCGGCGGGAAAGCAGGAAGCCACATCCTGGCGCTCTTACGCGGATTACGTATGCCCATTGTTACAACTCTGCACACCATACTAAAAACCCCTGACACTGATCAGCGTCGGGTATTGGAAGAAGTAGCGGCAATATCAGATCGCTTGGTGGTTATGAGTGAACGCGGTTCTGAATTTTTGCAAAAAATTTATAACGTATCACCGGAAAAGATTGATCTGATTCCGCACGGTATTCCCGATGTGCCGTTTGTTGATCCAAGTTTTAATAAAGATTTGTTTGGTGTTGAAGGGAAAATCGTCTTGCTAAGTTTTGGTTTGCTCTCATCGAGTAAAGGGATCGAAACGGTTATTTCTGCATTACCCGATATTGTTTCCCGTTATCCCGACGTAGTTTATATTGTTGTTGGAGCGACCCATCCACATGTTATTCAAAATGAAGGGGAAACTTACCGCCTGTCTTTGCAATGGTTAGCTCAACAGAAAGGGGTGGAAAGTAATGTCATCTTTTATAACCGCTTTGTCAGTTTGGAAGAACTTGTTGAGTTCATAAGTGCAGCGGATATTTATATTACTCCTTATCTCAACGAGGCACAGATAACATCCGGAACCCTGGCTTATACATTAGGAGCCGGTAAAGCAATTATTTCAACACCCTATTGGTATGCTCAAGAAATTCTTTCCGAAGGACGCGGTGTGCTGGTCCCCTTCCGCGATCCGGCTGCGTTGGCTGAGCAAGTAATAAACTTATTAGACAATGAATCCGAACGGCAGGCAATGCGTAAGCGCGCTTATCTGTTTGGACGCACGATGATTTGGTCTGAAGTGGCGCAACGTTATATGGAAAGTTTTAAACGTGCGCGGGCAGAACGTCGTCATTACATCCCGCCAGGATTTATTGCAAAAGCGCTGGACAAATATCCCGGTGAACTTCCTCCCCTAAAACTCGATCATTTAAATCATCTAACGGATTATACCGGAATTTTACAACATTCCCTTTTTACGGTGCCTAACTATTCACACGGTTATACCACCGATGATAATGCACGTGCGCTTTTAGTAAAAATTCTCCTGGATAAACTTGGCAGCCACCAGAGATTGGGGTTTGCCTCCCGATATCTTTCCTTTTTAGGATTTGCCTTCAACGATCAGACTAAACGTTTTCGAAATTTTATGGACTATCAACACAATTGGTTGGAAGAAAATGGTTCGGATGATAGCCAGGGGCGCTCTCTTTGGGCTTTAGGAACGGTCTTAAATCATTCTAATGCTCTGGCACTAAAAGGGATGGCGGGCTGGCTGTTCGAACAATCGCTCCCCTCTATTCTTTTAACTACAAGTCCCCGTGCCTGGGCATTTGCTTTGATCGGCATTGATGAGTATTCACAAAAGTTTGCCGGTGACCGAAGAGCAAGTCAGGTGCGTGTTGAATTGGCTGAACGACTCCTGAAATTATACCAGGATAATCGTTCTGAAGAATGGCGTTGGTTTGAAGATACTCTTTCATACTGCAATGCTGCCTTACCTCATGCTCTGCTCACCTGCGGCAAATCAATTCCTAACGGTGCAATGACCGATGCAGGGTTGGAGTCGTTAAAATGGCTTTGTGATTTAAAGCGTTCAAACCAGGGGCATTTTGTTCCAATTGGATCAAATGGTTTTTATAAAAAAGGGGGCGAGAAAGCTCGTTTTGATCAGCAGCCTGTCGAGGCACAAGCAATGGTATCGGCTTGTCTCGAAGCGTTCAGAATTACCGGGGACAAATTTTGGAACAAAGAAGCTCACCGTGCATTTGAATGGTTCCTTGGGCGTAACGATTTGAATCTTTCTGTTTACGACCCAACAACCGGCGGGTGCCGCGACGGTTTGCATTCAGACCATCTTAACGAGAATCAAGGCGCGGAATCAACTTTAGCTTTTCTCCAATCTTTGTTGGAACTGCGTTTAGCCGAACAAGCACAATTATCTATGGAAGTAGCAGTAAAATGATTAAGCAATACTGCGCAGTAACCGAATGGTTGAAGGTTGAGTTTTGATGATTGATGCAATGGTAATAAAGCGCCAAAAATATCTTGACACAAAAAACAAAAAGTTAAACAACAATACTATAAAGCAACATAACAGTTAAAGGAGCTAAAATGAATCGAAAAGTCGGTTTGTGGATTGACCACAATGAAGCAGTGATCGTAAGTATCACGGGTACTCTGGGAGAGGTTAAATCAATTCCATCAGAAATTGAGAAATATGTTAGATTCTCTGATGGAGCTCAAAAAATCTCAGCGGAGGAAATGAGCAATAGACGGGTTACAAATCGTCTGAAAAAATATTATGATGAGGTAATTTCGCTGGTGAGTGATGCAGAGTCTCTTCTGATCGTCGGACCGGATGAGGCAAAAATTGAATTTAAAAAACGTTTTGAAAGGGGAAAGCGAAACGGGCGAGTCATTAATCTTGAGACTGCGGACAATATGACCGAACCACAAATTGCTGCAAAAGTCAGAGGATATTATTCAACTTAGATTTCAACTAAATTTTATCACAAACGGACGATGGAACATAGTTTGAAAACATCTGATAAACATTTAAGCATCCCTACTGATGGAGTTCCACATTTAAATTCAATTAAATGCTCTGGGTTGGAATTTATTCATTTTGCGAAACGATTAAAAGATGGAAACCTTTTTAAGTACGTAACATCGGGGATAGTAGGAATCATCGGGGCGGCGATTATTTTGTCCCTTACTTACCGGTACGGCGCCGGTCTGACCCCTGATTCGGCGGCTTATCTATCCGCCGCAAGTAACTTAGCGGAAGACAACGGCTTTCTAACCTATAACGGTTTGCATTTGGTTATTCAGCCACCGCTCTATTCAATCATCTTAGCAGTCATAAAAAAAACAACCTTAGTAGATCCGCGAATCGCGGCAGGTTATTTAAATGCAGTTCTTTTCGGGTTTATAATTTATCTCTCCGGTTTATTGTTGTTAAGGTACTTGAATTCATTTGCGTTAGTATTTTTAGGAATAGTATCGGTTCTTCTTTCGTACACGCTTATTCAAGCTTCTTTTATGGTTTTGTCTGAACTCCTTTTTATTTTTTTGGTACTACTGTTTCTTTATTATTTTGGAAAATATCAAATGAAGGGGGACTTTATTTCGTTGTTCCTTTTCTCGGCTTCAGCTTCTTTGGCTTGTCTTACCCGGTACACCGGTGTCATTATGATTGCAGCGGGTATTCTCAGTGTTGTGTTTTGGTCGAAGAATTCGAATAAAGAAAAGTTTTGGCATTCCGTTATCTTCTTACTTATAACGGTTTTGCCGATTTCTCTTTGGATTATAAGAAATTATTTCATTTCGGGAACACTTGTCGGGTTAAGAGCCTCATCTTCTTATACACTATTTGAAAATTTTAGTTTTCTTTACAAGACAGTTCTCCCCTGGTATTTGCCGTTGAATTTGACCGGGATTTCTTTCATTTTAATTTTACTACTTCCGGTAATTTGGATTTTTTTCAAATCATCGGGACACATATCTTGGAACGGAGATGGCATCAAACTCATTGGTCCGAGTCTCCTTTTTGTATTATTGTATGCAGGGATCATTCTTATTTCATCAACGACTACCGCCTATGACCGGATTTCCGATAGACTACTTTCTCCGATCTATATTCCCATGCTTTTCATTTTGTTTTTTATTGCAGAGAGAGTTCTCATATGGTTAAGAGAGAAGACTCATCTAAAATCAATTACTTTGTTCGTTGTTATCGGTATTGTACTACTGATGAGCTTCCCGGTTAAGAAAAAGATCCGAGTTACTGAACAGTTTATCTTGCAAGCCGGATGGGGTTTCAGCTCTCAAGAATGGAGGGAAAACAGAACGATAAAATATCTGAATCAGCATAAGCATCTGGGGAAAAGTTATACCCTCTACAGCAATGAACCGGAAGCGGTTTATATTTTAACGTGTTTAACAACCAAATGCAGTCCGCCAAAAAGATTTTACAACTCACCCCAACTTTTTGATATTACGGGGAATCCAAAAGAAAGTTGGAGAAAAGGAGAAGATGTCTGTCTCGTTTGGTTAACTAACTCCACCCGAAGCTACCTTTTTTCCATTGATGAACTGCAAAAACATATCAGCATGACCAAAATTGCGAGCCTTAAAGACGGGAAAATTTATACTTTTCTCATCAAATAAGAGGGTTGTGCGTAATTTAGGATAAAATAAAATCTCATCCCTTTTTCATCCTTTTGGACTATTTTTTTATCTCCCCGATTTGTTTATACTTAATTGAGATTTCTTAAAAAAAAGGATCTTTTCTAAAAAGCTGTTTTGCGCTGATGAAAGATAAATATTCGGTGTGAAGCAAAATTATAACAAATTTTATTCCTTGGAAGAGGAATAACAATATATTGGATAAAAATATTATGGCAAAAAAGGAAGCGCAAATTCAACGAAAAGTTCTCCCAAAATCCCCAACAAGTATCCAAGGATTTGATGAGATCACAGGAGGAGGATTACCGAAAGGAAGACCGACGCTTGTATGTGGAGGCGCGGGATGCGGAAAAACTCTTTTTGCGATGGAATTTCTCGTGCGCGGCGCTACGATTTATAATGAGCCGGGTGTATTTATTTCATTCGAGGAAACCGCAAAAGAACTTACGGCAAATGTTGCTTCCTTAGGATTCGATCTGGATCATCTGGTTGAGCAAAAAAAGATTTGGCTTGAACACATTGAAGTTCAAAAGGGTGAAATCGAACAGCCCGGTGAATTTGATTTGAAAGGGTTTTTTGTTCGTATTCATAGTGCGATTGAAAGCATCGGAGCGAAGCGAGTTGTACTGGATACTATTGAATCACTC
>Ga0100378_1004150_pt1 | contig 13589 bp, 16 predicted proteins | sample CryGeymeta201502_FD_81535 | JGI IMG/M metagenome (GOLD analysis project Ga0100378, IMG submission 81535) | Groundwater microbial communities from Crystal Geyser aquifers in Utah, USA - Crystal Geyser metaG 2015-02 | ecosystem: Environmental > Aquatic > Deep subsurface > Groundwater | place: USA...
AAAACCTTGATGAGATGTTAGATGTCAATGATTCACGTGATTCACGCAATACTTATGGAGAAAATAATACTTATAATTCATTTGAAGGTTTTATAATAGAAGACAACAATCAAAAGAAAACTTCATTAGAGTTTGTACCTCAAAATAGTATAAACAAGAAGAAAATATCTGATTTCGCTAAGGACAATTATAATTTTAAGAAAAATTCTCTATTCGTTGCTGATATTGAAAAAACCGATAAAAAATACTATTTAAGTAGTAATCTCGAACATGAGCAACGATCCAAAATGAGAAAAAAGTTACCAAGTAAAGTTATAATTTTGGATAAAATTTAATGTCTTAAAAATTAACTATCATAACAATCTTAACAATTTTAATATAGGGAGTAGTTCAATGACCGTATCTGAAACATCGAAAATTAAAAGCCAATTAGTAATACCGGAGTTAATAAAAGTTAACACAAGTAAAAACAGACCTTCACTAAGTATTTATTTTATTGTTTGTGACGATGATAAATTTAACGGAGATAGCATTAAGAACTGTTTAACAAAAATGAAGTTTAATAACCTTGATAATGTTAAAATATACACAAAAGTATGTACAAATGGTATAGACTGTCTATACGAAATATATAGTGATTATAAAGTCGGAAAGAAATATTCATTCCTGTTTATAGATGAAAATATGCCAGGCATTAATGGAAGTGAAGTTATAAAAATACTAAAAACTATGATTAGGAATAAATTTCTTAATAATATTAAAATATGCTCAATAACTGGATTTGAAAATGAAGATTTTGAACAGAATTTAAAGAATATCGGATGTGATATCATAATAAAAAAGCCTGTAGGAAACACTAAGTTAGAGGCTATATTGAAGGATATTCAGATAAGTGATTTATATTTATAATGATATTGTTTTGGGTAACGATATGGTTATTATATTTTGGAAGGAGGTTAAAGGAAGAGGTATAGTTAGGTAATGAATACTAGTTGATTAAATAAGAATATAAAAATTATTATTGCTAAGACAAATAATAAACAATTAAACAAAAACACTTATATACATATATTTATATCTACTATTCTTTTTTTTATTATTATAATATAAAATTAACTTATAATTAATATATTATTACTCAAAAAGTAAATTAAAAATATAATAAAATTAATTAATTAAACTTTATTATTTAGTATATTAAGCTCGTCGATCATTTTACTAAAGATTAAAAATTTTATAATACTTTGCTTCATTGATTGTGTCTTGCTCTTTATAACTATCACATATATTTTCAATTAAGGCTTTAATCCAAGGAATGTACTGCTTTAATATAATTTGAGCATCATCTAAGTTACATTAAATTATATATTACTCTGATATTCAATTATCCACCTGAATATCCTTATTACTCTTTTATGTATCTTGCTACAACTCAGATCTAACCCCTTCAGAAGGTCGGGGATATCTGGGATCGTGAATCTAACCCAAATTTTTAATTTATCGATATAAGTATCTCCTAATAGTTGTAATAAGTAAATCAACGCAACGCAGCTTTTTTCTTGAATATTCTATATAAAAATTAGTAATTAGTATCAAACAATATAGTAAAACAATATAATTATATAGTATAAATTTATTAGTATTAATATTACAATATTATCATTTCCAAGCAGTTTTATACACATCTTAAAGTTCCTAGCTACTTCTTCTATCTTTTCTGTAAATTTCTAATTATTTTACTTTTAATATAATAATTACTTTAAACTCTTGAATATCTAATTTATCCTTATTTATCGATAACATTTTCTTCTGTTCATTTATTTTAACCATGAGCTCAAAGAACATTTCTATAATATACTCAGTGTAGATATTATTTTCGCCTAAGTCATTTGAGATTAAGGAGTTGACCTAGAATAATAATGAGTTAATAAGTGTAGTATGTTGTTAATGTAAGTTAATGTCTATATACATTATCAATAAGTTTTAAATTGACAATATCATCAAAAGTAGTATCAGCAGACTCGATTAGTTTAATGACTATTTTTATTAAATTTAGATTGTTTGAAAAGGTTGGATCTTTCATTAACTCGAGGATGTAAGTTATAATACCCTCACTTTTGTAAAACTTAATAAAAGCACAATTTCGTTCGATAATCAGGGATAAGAATGATAATATTGAAAAGATGAGCTCGTCTAGTTTGAGCATTGCTTTAAGTATTGGTAATATTTGGATTATCATTGCGTTGATTAGTTTGGTCTTTCCTGAGTCGAGAACTGTTGATGAGTATAGTCTAAAATGTAAATGAATAAGGTTAAGTATTATTATAAGTAATAATAATTACTTTTCATCGTCGATTAGGATTGTAATTATATTAGCTACAATATTCAATGGAAGGACCTTATTATCTACTAATGGACTAAATTATTGTTAAGTTATTTAATTTCATGTATTGATAAGAAGTTAATAACTTTTATTGACTTACTTTAAACTTGAATTTACTATCGGAACTACTAACTTCTTTAAGACAAAATCACTATTCTCCTGAACTGAATTTGAGTTTTCTGAAAAACTTTTCAAGATATTATAGACATTCTTTCTTAAAGTTTCGTCTGAGATTAAATCTTTTACGTCCAATAGTTTAATCAAAATATCAAGGAGCTCTATAGAAAATAGTGCTGGAACTAGCTTTGGATAGAGTCCTATTGTGCTAAATGCATTAAATCCTTGAATAATTTCATCATAAAAATTAGAAATAGGTTTATTATTGAAGTATCCGTTAATTATAGAAATAAAATTCTTTGTGATTATTTTTATTTTTAATTTCATATTGGCTTCGAATACTTTTATTATCTGGTGAAGCTCAGAAAGTGTATCTTTTCTTAATTTTGTTAAGATAAGGAAAAGTTTTTCTCCGAATTTTGCAATTACAGAAGTGTTTTCGAGAATTACTCCAAAGATTAAAATTATTTTCATTTTTAGTACTACATTTACTCCTGACTCTAGTAAATTCATCAAAAACATACAGAAATTAACAAAATTCTCATTCTTTACCAAAATTGAGTTGTCTTGCTTAGCTCCAAATAAAATACAATTTATTATCGCTTGTTGGTTCTTTGAAGTTTCCTCCTCAAGATTCTTCTTTATTTCAATAAGACCTTTCTTTTCAATAAATATTCTATATAATCTAGGTTCTAGTCTAATCAAATGAGAAATTGTATAAATAATACTTGTTTTAAGTTCATTATTTTTAGTATAGCCGTAAGATTCTATAAGTTTTGTAATAAAGCTGTCATTGCTTGCAAAGTACTTTTTACTTATCATTGTTAATGCAGTAATATTTTCGATAGCTTTTGTAGCATAAAATTTAACAACGTCGTCTCTGCTGTATTCTATTGCCCATAGTAAGGTATTTGCATTATCTTCTGTGATTGTCCAACTTATAGTTGATTCTTCCTCTCCTTCTGCTTGGGTTGCAACAAAGAATAAATATTCACCTATCGTTGCAGTTGCTTTCCTTGCAAGTTCTAAATTCTTACTCTGAATACAGCCTTCGAGTATTTTGCATAGACCGAACGTTTCAAGTGGGGTTTCTATGACTGTTGAGTATCTTATGAGAAAAGCGATAATGCAGCATATTCGAATTTTTACTACTTCTGATTTTGTGCTTTTTAATATAGAAATAAGAAGTGAAATAAATGAAGTATTTATTATATTATTAGCTATTTCTTTGTCTTGAATTATTGTTTCAAAGTAGTTAAGTACATTTAATAGATTCTCTTCGTCTCCACTATCTTTACTACCACTTCCTCTAGAAAAGTATTGTTCCATTAAGCTATAAATAACTAATAAGTAGTTCTCCATCAGTTTCATATTATTTGATTTACAAAGTTCTTTTATTTTATCTATTCTCCATGATTGAAAAGGAAGCTTATTTTTATTAAATGTTGTTGGGATTAAAATTTCAATAGCTTTGTTTCCTATGATAGGTTTAATTATTTTATCAGAAGGATGAAGCATTACACTTTCCAAGCTAGGTAGTTGGGGGTTGATTACAGATTTGTCTACATCAATTGGTGATGTTTGAACTTCTCTACGTTTATCACGAGTCATAATTCTCGACACATTCAAAACCGAAATTTCAAGAGGATTATTTATTTTAATTAATCTCTCAAAAGGAATATTATCACTTTCACTATATTATTTTAAAATTAACAACAATTTACTTTTTATCTGAATCATAATCATCATTTTTATTCTTATCCTCACCTTGGAAATTAAATTCTTGATCTGCTCCTTCAACTTCTTTTTGTTTTTCTTTTGAATACTCATCTTCTTCTACTTCTTTCATATTCTTAAGGGCGTTCCTAGATAATCTCATTATATCAGCATTTGGTTTATTTTCCTTTACCTCTTTAACTTCTTTATTATCACTAGTATTTTTCTGACTTCCCATAGTAATTTGTGTGGTTGAACTTGAGTCACCTCGGTTAGTACGAGCAGAACTTAGTCTTTTATCACTTGCTGAATCTGATCTAGTAGATTTTTGGTCACTCGATGAGGTACCTGAGCCAGACCCTGAACGTTCAAGATTAAGAGATGAAGTATCGAATGAAGTATCAGGAAAAGGAGCTTCCCAGAAGTTATGTTTGGCTAGCTCGCCCCATGATATTCTTTTATTTGGATCCTTAATTCATGTGTTAATTATAATATATTATTAATGTTACCTTCTCCAGTAATCTTTTAATTAAATCAATGAATTCATTTGAAAAATTATTAAATTCCTTCTTATGAAAGTTAATCTCTTCATTTATTATCTTGTTTATTAGTTTTGCTACGCTTTCATCAAAGAAGGGAACTTGACCAGACGCAAGTTCGTAAAGAATACATCCTATAGCCCATAATTCCGTTTTAAAGCTGTATACTCCGTCTTCGCTAAATAGCTCTGGTGCTGTGTAGCATGGAGTCATTGCTGCCTTTTATAATTACATAAAATTAATATCAATTTTACTTTATTCTTTCTTATTTCAGTCATACCCATCGTCGACAATTTTAAACACTTTTTAAAATCACAAATTCTTATATTTCCAAATTCATCTATTAATATATTCGAAGGTTTTAAGTTGCAGTGAATTAGCCCAATTCTATGAATATTATGCAAAGCCATAAACATTTGATATCCGAGGTGATTTACTATCTTCTCCGGATACTAATATATTTAATAGTATTATTATTTTATTAATTAATAGTTTTTATTACATGAGAGTTCTTATTTTGCCAAATAGCTTTAGAAAGATCACCCGTCATACAATACTCTAATTCCATATAAAAGTAGTTATAGTCTTCGGAGCATCCTAGACATCTTACTATATGTGCATTGTTTATATTTTTTATTATATTGTACTAGAATTATTATAAATGTTAGTTAATGGGTAATATACTTCTAATGCATATTGCTCGTAATGTTTTTTCGAATATATTTTAACTGCTAAATATTCTATTGTCTTTTTTTGTCTTGTCTATTATATTAAAAATTACTGATAATAAAACCTTAAATATTCTAATTTTTTTATCAGAACTTTCGTAAATTTGTTCTGAAAGTTGATAATTGGGTTTAGTCCAAGTCTCCATATAAATATTAATTAATATTAAATAATTACAATAACCTATTATATAATTTTATAATTTTTAAATTATTATAAACTATATTAACTAATATTAACTTATGTGACTAAGTTAATTAACTTATATTAAACAATAGAAATAAACAATATAAACAATATAAATATAAACTAAATTAAGAATATAAACCATATACAATTTTTAAACTAAGTTACATATGTATAAATTTATATATTAATTAACTAATAATAATATTCCAACATCCCAATATATATCATTATATCATCACTTACTATGCTGCTTACTAATATATTATAAACATTTGTATTAACTCAATTATTGCACTAACAATAACAGTCCAGAAGAAATATTTATCATATAAATATTTTAGCATGCTGTAGTCTAAGTCTCCGTATATTCTTACGATTTCAGTTCTATTAAATTGGTTTATAATTATTAAGTTAAGATAATTAAAATATAAGTTAAATAATATGAATACCTATATGTCTTAGGAACATTAAAAATTAGAAATATTGATGTGCATACATAAAACAAGCCAACAAAATACGCTAAGAATACCACTTGTACTTTTTTATCCATTTTTGTGTTATATGCTTTCATTATTTTTGTATACAAATATAATATTGTATTGAGCATTGATCTTATATTTACAATTATAATCGATCCAACAGTGAGAAGACTAAAATATTGCTCAATAACTGTTAAATACACTTTTTGAAGTTCTAAGTCAAATAAATTTAAAGCGAATTTCAAAGACCAATCTACAATATTTAGTAACTCCTCTCGTAACATAACGTTTATATCGTTGTAATTGGTAAAAAGTAAGTTTTTAACAGTCATAATAATTCTATAAATGCAATAGACAGCAAGTATTTTTCCGCAAAAGAATTGTATAGTGTAGACAGCAGGCCAGAAGAAGTTATAATTTTTGAAAGATTGAAGAATAGATTGTAATTGCATTATTGATTTATCTTTCAACATTTGAATTTGTACCTCAAATTCATTTTTTAAAAAAGTTAACTCAGATATTTGAGACGAAGGAGTTTTTATTAACATATGAAGATTATTTCCTGAGCTTGATTTTGGGATTAACTTATAATTATTATCTTCAGATTGCATAAATTTCTTTTTAAAATTTGATTTAATTCTTATGATATTCTCATTAAGATCTGGGAAAACCCTAGGAGCGTCATTTGTAGAATAAAAGCTTACTGGAATATTAACAGGGTGGACTGGAGTGCTCCCGCTTGAGCCGTCTTCGACAGCAGTGAGGCTACCACCTTGATCTTCTTTCCATATTGCATCTTCTAGTTTTCCTATTTCTATTTTGCAGTTGTGGACACGTTCTTCTAAGTAATCTATTAGAGATTAATGTTATTATGAGTTTAATGTGATATTATTATGTGAAAACTTACTTTTAAACAAAGGATAAATTAAAAAGTTTAAAATACAGTGAGTAGAGCAATATCCAGATACGATACTTGATAGTAGTATTGATACAAGTCCTATAATATATAAATTTTATTCGTAGATTAAATTAAGAATATATTATTAATATTACCTAAGAATTCCATCATAGCTTCTGTTTTCAAATAAAATGAATAAAATCTATAATCTCTCTCTTTAAAAAAATAAAGAAACTTATTTGCAAACAGTAAATATATAACATAAGTGCAAACTAAAGCGAAAACCCTAAGGCACGAACTTTTTTCTGATTTAACAAATAATAACTTTAAGCAATAGTAAGGCAGTAAATAAAACATAATCAATATAAAAGCAATAAGAATAAAATTCCATGATAAATGTCTTACTCTAAAAAATTAATGTTAAGTAAATTTAAATTTCTTACTGAAAATCATCTACATCAGCAATTTCTAGTACGATTGAAACTAAAACAACATTTGATAGTCCAAATATAAATGAAAATATGCTTTTAGTTATGTTTTTTATCTCCATAAGACTGTCGAAGAAAAAAAATAGTAAATAAAAGTATGAAATGATATAAGAGAATATAAAAGTGCTTGACAACCAAAATGTTAGTAAAAACATTTTATTTCTTATAATACATTTATTTAAATTTTAATATAATATAATAAATAAAATTAAATAAAATTAATACGTCAACGTGTAATATATTAAGTAATTAAGTTTGAATTTAAATTTAAAGATAGAGATATTAAATGAGATTAATAATAATGGTAATATAATATAATTAGATTATTATATTATATTCCTTTGAATATTAAATATTGTCAATAAATATTAATTACTATACTAATTTAGACTATAATACCAAGGATTATATTATTTTATAATATTATATACTATTTTACTTTTACTCTATGGTTATCTTAGATATTCTAAATATTTTCACATTTAAGTAATGAGTTAATTCATTTATTAAGGAGTAGTTTGCGTATTAAAGCCAGGTTCTGGCATGAGTATATATGTTCCTAATATACAAAACCCTCCTGCTATTGTCGATACCATTGCCCATAAATGTGCTACTTGTTTAGAATCGTTAGTCCAAACGCAATTTCTATACGCTCCAATTAATACCATACTTATAAAAGCAATTGCAAACCAATAGTGTAATGTTAACCAAGCAAAATAATCAGTGTTTTTTATTAAATAAAAGCTAAACCATTCATTTTGTAGTAAATTCGTGACTGGAATTCCTGATAATAAGAATAGTATTCCTAAAACTAAGCATTTTATTCCCCAGGTTACCCAATCCATTAATTAGTTATTTTAATATACATTTATTAGTTTTACTTATATATAACAGTAAAATAATAAAAACATTAAATTCATAAAAATCAAACTTATTTACTATCTTAACTGTTAATAAATTATTAAAAATGGATAATAACATGAGTTATGAAACAACTCCGGAATCAGAAAATTTCATCGATGAATCACTTGTAATTGATAAAAGCTATTATGAAAAAATAAAAGAAGAAATAACTTGTATTATTTGTCACGGACTTTTAAATAATCCTGTCATGTGTGATAATTGTGAAACACACTTCTGTTTATTATGCATTGATTATTGGAAAAGGACTCTCCGAGGATGTCCAAAGAAATGCCCTAAGCCCCTTGTTGTTAAAAAAATGGTTCGATCATTTAAAAACCTTGTAGACAAGGTATTACTTCGATGTCCAGCATGTAAAGAGAGTATTTCGCTCATGAATTACCCAGAACATATTAAACCATGTACTGAAATTAATTCTTATATCGATTGTCCTTTTTGTAAATCATGTAGATTAAATAAACAAGAAATGTTACTTGAAGATAATACCGAAAATGACTTAATAGGTACTATCATAATGCATAAAAATAAAATTGAAAAAAGCTATGAGGAATACAAGACATCGAGCGATAAATATAAAACAAAGCTTATGGAAAAAATTAAAAAATTAGAACAAGAACTAAAAGACACTAAGTTTACTTTTACTGAAGAGTTTAAACTACTAAAAGCTGAAAATGAAAAATATATAAAGGACGCTCATGATAAAACTATGGAGAATATAAACTTAATGAAGGAGGTAGAAATTGTAAATTCTGAAAGTAAATTAAGGAATCAAGAGAAAAAGAAAAGTATCGAAAAGAAAAATTCTGTAACAGAAAAAGGAATACTTAAAGAATTCCTTAGCATAGCACAATCTGAAGTAATTACCGCTGTCATTACTGTTCCTTACAAGGATGAATTAGTCTTCGTATCAGGTGGGAGAGATAAGTTAATAAGAGTATGGTCCTTAAATTATCAACAACAGCCACTTATGATATTAAAAGGACACACTCATTATATTAATTGTCTAGCTAAATTTTTATATGATGGTGAATGGGTAATCGCAAGTGCTGGCTTGGATAAAACAATTAAAATATGGAGGCTATCAAACCATGATAAGCCTTTTGTTAATATTAATAAATGTCATACTGATCAAATTAACGCATTGGTATCTATTGTTTGTAGAGATCAAGTATTTATTGTAAGTGGAAGTCAAGACTTTACAGTAAAGGTATGGAGGATTGAAAATAATGATCTTCCGACGTTTATTTTGAAAGGACATTCAGATTCTGTGTTTGCTCTTGAGAAAGTTACAATAAATAATGAACATATGATAGTAAGTGGAGGAAAAGACCAAACTATCAGAGTTTGGGACGTCGCAAACGCAACAGAAAGTACAGTGCAACCTTCACTAATTTTAAGAGGCCATTCAGATACTATATTCGCATTAAAAACAATAATGTTCAAGGGTAATCAACTTATTGCTAGCGGAAGTAGAGATCAAACAATTAAAATATGGTTGATAAACTTAATTAAAACTAATGACACGCCAATTTTTACTTTGCGTGGCCATTTTGATTATGTAAGAGTCTTAACAACTATTGTTAATAATCAAAGTGAGCAATTATTAGTAAGTGGAAGTTGGGATAAGACAATAAAGATTTGGAGTTTGGATACCCCAGAGAATGCTTTGCAGACATTAAAAGGACATAATGATTATGTGATTGCTTTAGAGAGCTTTACTTATAAAGGAGAAAATATGTTGCTTAGTGGAGGTCAAGATATGACGATTAAACTATTTAAGTAAATATTTGGACTTTAAACTATAAAACTTAATTTATTAATTTAGTTAATATTATATTATTTGAAATATATAAACAGTAGTTATAAGTTTATTATTAATTTTTATATATAATTTCATATAGAATAAATAATTATTTTATATAGCTACAAGCATTTTAATATATTCATTATAATAAGAACTCATAAGACCTCTTTTTCTCACCTAATTTTACTTACTTAGAACATAATAATTCATTTATCAAATTATATATAGAAGCGTAAGACTCACTAAATATTTCAAAGTTTACCTGGTCTAGTTCTAAAATTGAAAAAGATTTACTATCTGGGTGTAAATACAAACTTTGAACATTATGTAAATTTATTGTGAATTTAACTTCAAACATATTATCTTTGTAATTTAGTATTAGCAATTCCTTTGATGTTATTAATAAATCAGCGTATTTTGGTAAACTTTGATCGTATTCTTTTCTTATTTGCGTTGTTTTGTATCTTATAACTGCGTATTTATAATTTTTGTATCTTTTACTGCATAGTTTATTTATTTTTTCACTTAAGAAGTAGTTCATTATTTCTTTATATTTATTAAAATCTGTACAATTGGCAATATCTCTTAAGATCTCGAAGTTTTTATTAAAATATATAATTGAAATCTTTCTACTGCTAGAAATATTTTGTGAGTCCAATAAATTACTTGAAGCTATACATCCTGCGGCTTCACTTAAATTTTCATGAATTATTATGAAATTCTTACCTATTTTTGGAATTAAATGAATAATTAAGATTGTCTCATCATGAGATAGGGACATGTAATCTATTTGACATATTTTTATTTCATGATTTAAAAAGAACTTTTTAGATTTATCACTATAATAGAAGTCGAATAGATACATTTCAGAAAGTAAAATAAGCTGTTTTGAAGAGTTAGTTAGGATAATTCCGTCAAGTCTATGAAAACTTTTATTAGAGGCTTTGCACATATTAATAGCGTCTTCAATAGCGGGAAGATATATTTGTTTATCAATTACGTTTAAATTAAGCTCTTCAAGAGTTTTAGGTAGATTACTTTCTATTTTGTAAATATTATCTTCAATAAGAAAGTAATGCTTTGAGTCCTCAAATGAAATATTCATCAACTGTTCTTCATATGTATCATCCGGTAAATAAATATTAATATCATTATAGACATATTCTGCTTCATCCAAATTAGACTTCTCACTGGTATAACTTATAATACTACCATTATTAGTAATATTTGTTGATTTTTCTACTTTACTATTATTCACACTTTTATTATTATGATTACCAAAATGATTTCCATTTAAATGAGCCAAGTTTACATTACTAACATTGTTTACATTCAAATTAGGATTCAAGTTTATATTGCTTACATTTATAACATTATTAATAAAATCAAGATTTTTATTAAGAAAATTGTTCTCATTATTAGAGATACTTTCTGATTGGCTATCACTTTCAATACTATAAAAAATCCTTTGGCTTATAAAGTTTGAAAATAATATTTTATTTGTCTTCTTATCTGTTATCTTAGTATCTTTCTTATGATAAATATTTGAATCAGTTACTAGGTGTTTTTCTATTACTAATAAGTTATTACTATCATAGTAATTCTCGATAAATGTGTTACTATTATCTAGTAAAAGTTTATTAGCGATGTTTTTTTCCTTTTGATCCTTTTCTGTTTGTTCATCTTTTTTATAGCATTGTTGTGTTGAGCACGAAGATGTAAGTATTCCCATTAATATTATAATTAATATTTATAATTTACAAATAAAGTTATTATTTAACTGTTAATAAATTAATATTAGTTTTTTGTAATAAAATAATATAAGAAGGCAATAATTATATAGTAATTAACATTAAAAATTATGCACAGAATTAATGAATTTAATTATTATTATCAGTATTAGTATTTTAATTTCTATTACTTATATAAATATGTATTATTTATATTTCTCTAAATTACTCCGAATTTGTTATTCTATATTATAATAATTTTAATTATAATATATTACCGTAATATTATTTTACATATATTATACTACAAAATAAAATGGAAGATAATATTGACAATAAAATACCATTAATTAATGCATTCAATAGTCAAACAACAAATCAAAATGAGTCAACAAATCAAAATCAAACAACAATTGATGAAAATGAACTAAAATTAAAAATACTACAAGACAAAACACAACAAGAAAAAGACAGAATAATTAATAAGTACTCAAGTAAAAATGATTCCTTTCTTAACGCAAATTTTTTTTCTAAATTATTCTTTTGCTGGGCATTTAAGGCACTTAAAGTAAAATAAACATTGACTATATTATAGAAATATTTTATTAATTTTAAATATAATTTTAATATTAGATAGCAAATACTACTCAACTTGAATCTGAATACTTAGGAAAGATCGAAGGTAGAAATAAATCATCAAACTTCCTATCATCTCTTAAAGATATTTGGCATAACAAAAAATACAAAGATAAAAAAAGCTGTTCATTACTATGTACAGTTCTAAGAGCTAATATGGCAAGAATTATGATTAATGTTGTTCTAACAATTGTAATGTTTTTATTAGAATTTGGAGCAGTTTATGCAATTAAGATTATTATAAATCATTTCCAAGGGGAAAGTTTTTATGATATATCGTTGGTTTATTTGGGAACTGCATTTTTAGTTTGTAGGTTAGGGCATATATTTATAAGTTGGAAGCTGGAAATGAGCATGGTAATTAATAATCATATTCATAAACATAATATTTTAATACAATTTTAATTCACTTTATAATAGCTTATTATTGCCTACAAATCCTCTGTTGAACTTAATTGCTTTATTCTTGATAAAATATTTAAAGTATCCCCAGCAAGCTATACTAAACGGGCAGCCGAAGGAGAAATAATAAACTATTTAGAAGAGGATTCCGAACAATTGGGTACATCAATAATGTATTGTCCTTTTCTGATGATTGCGCCTATTCAGATTATTGTTTATACTTATTGGCTTTTTGACTTTTTGGGTATATCATTTCTGTTTGGATTTTTAGTTTTGATTTTGTTTTTAGTTATCAATATATTTATACAAATTAAAATGCAAGATTATGTTACTAAAATCTTATCAGCGAAAGATGATAGGATGAAAGTTACATCAGAAACTTTTAATTCGATCAAGTTGTTAAAACTTTATGGATGGGAGAGTGAATTTCTAAAAAGAGTATGTTGTTATAAATTAATTATTTATAGTAATTTAATTAAATATATATAACATTATTAGATAAAAGACGCAAGAGAAAATGAAATGAATCTACAAAAAAAAATGTACAACCTTGTCATATTA
>Ga0100378_1004163_pt1 | contig 13573 bp, 19 predicted proteins | sample CryGeymeta201502_FD_81535 | JGI IMG/M metagenome (GOLD analysis project Ga0100378, IMG submission 81535) | Groundwater microbial communities from Crystal Geyser aquifers in Utah, USA - Crystal Geyser metaG 2015-02 | ecosystem: Environmental > Aquatic > Deep subsurface > Groundwater | place: USA...
TTATCAAACGACTTTAAAGGAGAATTTTTATTAGCTGTTTTGTTATGATGATCATTCTTAATAAATTAAATAAAATTTCCAATTAATTTGTGTAATATATACATTACTAGATGCATCGTGCAACTTATAATAATTTGCCTGAATATTTTCATTATCATCTGTATAGTCTACTTTATTTATCTCCATTATTTACTTTACCAATAAATATTATTAATATATATTTTACAAATTAATAAATATAAACAAATTAAAAACTACTTAATTATAATATTTATTATAATTACTTATTATAATTTACATAATTTACTTGTTATTAATTTTAATTAATGAACGGTCTAAACGAAAAACGAGATAGATTTTTTAACCTAAATACCATCTTACATAGGGCATGTTACCCACCTCCGATGGCTTATACGTATTTTCCAAAAGGAATAGAAATAATTGAATTTAATCCAAATGAACCGTTGAAAACACTTAGAAGAATATTTGAAGGAGGAGTTAAATATAATTCCTTTGAAAGAGAAAAATTAGATCAATTATCACTAGAAATTAAGAAAAAAAATGATAAATATAAAAAGAAAAATACATTAGATAAACTAATTATATTCCCAGAAACATGGAAGGAATTTAACAGTCTTAGATTTTTACAAGCAAGAACTTATGATTTTGAAAAAACCATTGAAATAATAAAAGACCATTTAATATGGAGAAAAGAGAATATTCCATTAAGAATGACTGATAAGTCCATTGAAATATTGAACGATCTTGGTTTTGTATATTTTCATGGAAGAGATTGTAAATTTAGACCGACAATAGTAGTTAATGCGAAAGTTTATATGCAAAATCAGAGTAATTACGCTTACGAAAATTGGATTTTTGCTTTTATTTATCTATTAGAATATGGTATTAAAAATTTACTTCTACCAGGACAAATAGAAAATTGGAACATTATTTGTGACCTCGCTGATGTGTCTGTTCTATTTCTACCTGCAGACTTTAAGAAAATATTTGCAACATTACAATGCAATTATAGATGTAGACTATATGTAATGTATTTACTTAACATGAGCTCATTTATAGTCTTCTTATGGGATTTAATTAAAAAAATGCTAGACCCAACAACAGAAAGAAAGTTAAAAATACTACCAAAAGGTCAAGTTGATGAAATGTTTAGGTTTATCAACCCAGAAATGATAGAGAAGAAATTTGGGGGTACAGCTCCGAATGTAACTCATAATTTCTTTCCGCCAATAATACCAAGTCAGAATTATTTAAAGCCCTATGATGATCCTAAAGAATTATTTGTTGATAATAAAACTTATTTAGAAATAGTAGAAAAGAATCCAGGTTATGTGAAATCTCCATATATTAGAAAAGAAATACCTAAACCAATTGTTATTGAACCAGTAGTAGAGAAAGTAGTTGAAAAAGTAAAAGAAGAAATAAAAATCGAAGGTATAATTACTTAAAAATACTTATAAATAAAATACTATTATATAGATACAAAAGAAATTGAACCAACTGAGGAAGATAATTACAATTCTGCAGAGCCAATTCCATTACATAAAAAAACTAGTAAAAATTCTCAAACGCATATACATCATTTACATAAGCATATTCAAAATTATCTTCATAATAAACATATAATAACTAAGAATGTCCATAGAAACAGTAATAAGACTGATCGAACAGAAAACTCAAAAAATAATGATTTTACTTCTTTAACAGCAACGGTAGATGTTGAATTTAGCCAAAAAAATAATTTACTAAAGAAAAGTAGATACTAAAATACTATTAAACTAACATAACAACATATTATTATACTAGCTTATTATAATATTTTTACCTATTTAAATAGAACAATGTGTAGAAATAGGATTACACAAACATATCGGACCTCATGCTCATTTTAAGGATCTTGCAAAACTGTCATCACATAGTATATTAACAAATATAACATAATATAATTTATAAAAGATAGATCAACTTTTGATCCAAATAAAGAGACTGATATATCAAAAATTCGTGATCCCAACTCAAACAATAACCTGTTTATAATGGAAAAATCTGACATAGAGTCACCATTTCCTGTAAAATCTGGTTATACTGGCTATGAAGGTGAAGTAGGTATGATGCCTAATGATGTATATTTTTCAAATGATGATCATGATCATGTCACTGATAAAAGAGGAGTTACAACTTCTTTTGATGGAAAAGCAGATGATAAAGATAATGTGAAATATTCTTGTATTGGTGGAAAGTGTAATATTTTTTAGAAATCTTATTTATAATTTATACATATATTAAATTTAAAATAATAATTAAATCAGAAAGTAATAGAATTAAATTAACAATTAAAAATTATATAATATTATATAAATTTAAAATGTTTCTCTAACATACTTACTTAACTATTTCAATTATTTGTCTATAACTTAAGAAATTATACATAAATATACAAAATACCAGCTTATTATCCTATTAATAAATTATTTTAATGAGTAACCTAAATAATCCTAAAGTGGTTTACATAGGTTATTATATTATTAAAAATAATAGGTTATCCTACGAATAATTTAAATACTTTCCCTTTTAATATTAACATTTTTAAACAAATTAATCAAAATATTTATGCTTCATCAACATGCATCATGCATAATTCACATAATCAGATAAATCATAATTCTTCAACAACTTCTAATTCATTTAAAAATCAGGAAGTTAAGAAAGACGTGGAAGAATTTGACTCGAAAGTGATTACGAAGAGGAGTTATGAAAAATATTCAAACGAAATAAAAGCAAACGTCATCCATTATGTAATTTATAATAAATTATAACTATTACAACAATCTAACTAATAGGCAAATAAAAAATCAGTAATCGAAGCATCGAAAGAGTATAATATTCCTATAAGAAAAGTTAGAAGGTGGCTTAAAAGTACTAAAACTTGTAAAAAAAGTAAGTTTAAATTTCTTTTCCTTTTTTAATTTAAAATGATCTAAAATGTCGTAGATGATTTGTGTTAATTACTAATCTTCAATTTTGATGTAAATTTTAAAGTTATGTTTGTTATTTCTAGTTATTTTAGCCATTTGTACCTTAAATTTAACCTAAATTTTCATTTTGTTTTTATTTTAGATCATCCTCCATTATGAAGATCATTTAAATTTTAATTAATTTTAAACATTTTAAACTTATTTTATTGTAAAGAAGAATAAATGGTTTTTTACATTAACTTTTCTTTTCTGTTAAAATAATAAACTGAATAATATAATTTTAGGAAGAGGGAGAAGAGTAAGAGACAAAGAAATGGAAAATGGAATATTAAAATGGTACCACAACCAAATTAAGAAAAATATACCTGTAACATCAGGTGATATAAGAAAAAAGGCCATAGAACTGAGTAAGTTTGAAGAATTTACTGCCTCTAAAACATGGTTTAGAAAGTTTAAAGTTAGGAATAGTATAGTTGTTACCAGGACGAAAAGAGGTGTTACTAGTAATGTAGCTAGTACTGGCTCTAACACTAAACTTAAGCATAAACAAAAGCTTAATTAATATATTATAAACTTTAATTTAATTTTATTAGTAATAATACTAATTTTAAATTATTTTACTAATTACTTATTATTGTTAATATTATTATTGAGTTATAATCAATATAATTTTTTTATATTAAATATTATAAATTAATATAAAATAATGAAGTTTTGTCTTAACCAAAAATCAATATTTAACTTCTTGATTTTCTTCTTAGTGTTTTATAATAATATTTTGATAATAAACACACAGTGGCCAGAAGTTAAAAAAATAAAGTAAACATCACAGTTTTAAATAGGAAAGCTCACTATCTACCTTCATTAGAGGTTAAAATCCACCCACCCGACGAGTTTCAACCAAAAGTACAAGCCGAAGTAAAAAAACAAGAACTATCTCGAGAAAAAAACGAACGAAAATGGATGAAAGAATTAGAAGGAGCATATAATGATGAACTTACAGCAGCTGCTAAGAAATTAAGTGTATTTACTATTAAAATTTTTAATAAAAAATATTTAATTTATAGAAAATAATAAAAGATGGATTAAAAGTTTTCGATGACCAAAACTTACTATTAAAAAGTGTTGAATTCGCAATACATCCTCCTACAATAGTAATTAAAAAGAAACAAGTTGCACTCAGTCCGTCTTTTAGACAGATTTCTAATATAAAAATGAATGACGTTCAAAAAAGAACTATGAAGGCATTAGTCGATGATGATAATGGAGTAAAGAAATTAAGAAATGCGAAAGTATCTATAACTATGGATAAAGACGATATAAATGACAAAGTTAATAAAAATATACTTACAATCGTTAAAGATAAAAATAACAAAGTTAGGGAAGATAAATTATCAATCACCAAAAATGCTTTCACAGATGAAGTTAAAGAGTCAAACAATATTATCACTAACACAAATAGTAAAATAATAAATTATATTAACATTAACTTCATTAATATTCAAATTAACTTTACTTATTATAATTAGAACCTACAAATGATACCTTTAAATTTAAAGAAAAAATAAACGAAACTAACAACAACGAAAAGACAAATGAAAAAAATAATGAATATTCTAATTCTAACGAAGATAATGAACATTCTAACACGAATTCAGAGAGATTAAATCTACAAAATGGGCCAGTAGCCACAAATGAGTCATCCAACTTAGAGGCTGAAGAACATGAACCAATTCATAAAAACAATAATAAATTTTCTAGCTTCTTACAATCTCAAATTACAATGATGAAGTATACTAAACCTATTTCTGTTTTAATGAAAATCGCTGACCCTCCCGATGCAAGTATACAATCAGAGTTCGCTAAATTAGAAAAAAAACGCGACGGTTTCGAAAAGAAACTATTTGATAAAGCCAAAAAGGAGTTTAAACTTATTACAGAAATTACTGCTAAAGAATTACAGGTAAATCTTCAACATGAATTAGTTCCTTTCTTTGTTGTGTCTAAAAATGATTTAAAAGGTATCAAAGGAATTATACAGTCAAATTTTGAATCAAAAAAGAAGAAAGGAGATATGCGATTCTTAGAAATTGATCATGATGACTTTAATAAGAAATACCCTTATGTTAACTTTATGAAAAATAACACAAATTTAATGGACCAAGTTAATCTTAACAGATATACATATGAAAAGATCCTTAACATGTTTTCTAGTCATCCTGTTACACATGATATTTATTATGATAAAGTGTATCAAAATAGATTAAATACTGATTCTAAAGAAAATGAAATAGAGTTTAGTAATGAATTAAAGAGAAAAATAAAAGCAAATTTAAACTCAAAAGAAGAGAGTAAGAGAGGTAGTAACAAAGTTGAAAACTCAAGTGGTAAAATCGAGTCCATGAGCCAATTTGAAGAGAAAACAATAAGCACTGAAATATTTAAAGATAAGAAAAAAAAATATTTAAAAGAAAATATAAATAAAGTAGTACAAGATGATCAAGCAGATCAATCAAACAAAAGCGATAATAATAGTTTTAATAGTAGAAGTAATACAAATAGAAATAATTTAAGAAAAAACAAAAGTAATATAACAAAAATAGCCGAGACTAATACAAATAACAAAGAGACTGACTTTGATGTTGAGACTTGCTTAACTTTAGCTTCTAAATTCAAAAATTTAAAATTAAACTGTACACCTGGCTCCGAAAACTTCGAATTATTAAAAAAACAATACATGTCAAGTTTCCTCCAAATGAGTACTAACATTAAAGAAAGAACCCAAGAAAAAGTAACAGAAAAATTAAAAGGAGGCGAAGATGACTTTATCAACGTTAAATTTTGTAAGTTATTTACTAATAATATACAAACTAATTATCTTAAATAACTAAATAATTAAATGATTTATTTATAACTTTCTATAGCCGCCGCCGATGAGCCATACCCAACTATCGAAAAACTCGCAGCTCAAATGGAAATACGTAGAGATCTAGCAGAGAAGTTTGAAAGATTAAAAATACTAGAGTTCTTAACTCACTTACAAAAGGCAGAAAATGAAATGATACAGGATATATTACATGAAAGCTTATATGCAATAATGGCTAAGTATGGTCCTGCTATTGAAGGAATCAAAGAAAAGATGCAATAGTTAATTATTTAAATAGTTAATATTGAACGATAATAATGTTAATAAGACTAATTAAATGTTAATGTAATAATTTTATAATGTTATATAATAAGTGATTTTATTAGTATAATATATAATAATTTATTAAAGTTTATAATAAAAATTATAATTTGAACTTAAAGTAAAATTAAACATCAATAAACATTTATAACGTAAATTTATTGTTAAATAGTCTATCTCCTAGCTTATCTAAAATCAATGGTTTTTTAATTGCTATAGGAAGTAATTTTTGCTTAAACCTTGTCTTCTTTTCTAAATTTATTTTTTTCATCTTGTAATTTAAATAAGAATTTGATATGTCAAAATTCTTTATGCTTTTATCAGTGTTTTGTTTGTCCATCTTTTTCAGTCCTAATATACCACCGTATGTGTTTGAAACACGACTTAATTGTTTATTAAGATAGTTTCGAAAAGAAACTGGAGATTTGTCTTTACTCATTATAATATTATCGTTCGTTCTTGAGTAATGATTATTAACTCTCGACTGATTAACTAAAAAATAAGAGTCCTCTACTTCTATCTTTGTAATATTTGCTAAATCACTATGATGTTTACTTGTATCATTCCCTTCTGACCTCATCTTCAATTTATCTGCTGAAAATTTACTAGAGTATTCTTTTGAGTAATCCTTTAATTTCTTTAATGCTGTTTGTTCTTTTATTTCTCTTTCTTGGTCTCTCATATCTTCATAGTCTTGATACTGAGCCGTGAAAATATTATTAATATTTACTTTATTTTTGTTTTTGTTAGAAGGATTGTAAACATCGTTTCCAATTGTAACTTCGTTTATTAAATTTTCGTGTGATTTTGTATTTGTTTTTTTATATTTGTTATCTTTATCTTTAATTCCTCGATTAAAGCTATAACTATTATAATATAATGTTTTTTTGGGAGCAAGTCTTTGTATATCATTCAAATTAGTTGTCAGGAAGAGATTTTGCTAATATTAGTATTAGTATTATATTTAAGTTAAGTTAATATTTCATATAACGTAATGCATAAAAATTAAATAAAAGTAATACTTACATTATATATTCTCAAATTATCTTTATTATAAACATTTTCAAGCCGAATCTCATTTTCTTCTGTTTTGTATCTATCAGAAACTATTGTTATATTGAATTCACTAGACTAAATACATTATTATTAATTGTTTAATTTTTTATTGATTATAATACTTTTTTATGTCCATCACTATCACTATTTTTCTTCAATTTATTTAATTGTATCGACTGATAATGATTAATTAAATAAAATATATTAAGTATTTATAATATATATATATATATATATATACATTCAATTTTTGTCTTATATCGCGAATGTCTCCTATTTTCTTTTTTCCGAACATTGTCTTAGAACCTGGTAAATAATAACTTGTAGACATTGTTGTTTATTGTTTATAAATTTATTTAATTTTTATTTAATCAAATTATTTAATCAAGTTATATACTCGTATTAATTAATCAAATTATATATCAAATTATATAAACAATTATATAATCAATTATACGAGTATTTAGACTATTTAAGCATTTATTATATAATTAATTATAATAAAAATAAACATAAGAGAAATGTCAACTCAAAACAACTCTTTAACTGAAAATTTTTATAAGCATGTAACATCTAAGGTTTGCGAAGCTCTAAAAGATGAATTCCAGCACGAAGGAATAGCTGATGACGTTTTATTAGAGTTTAAAAAGGTAAATTGTTGTTTTATAAGTTTGTAGCAATGGCTAAATAAAGTAATAAATTATCCCACTCATCCAAAAAACCTAGTCTATGGAGTAATTATCATTTTTAATTTTAATTTTTATTTTTATTGACAAAAATTCAATATCAATAAACATAATAATTAAGATAAAAAATCCTCTTGTATTCGAAGGCGGTAGCACAATGCCTTTCAATCAACCAAATTATATGCATCCAACAGTAATATTATTAAATAAGTTAATAATTACAATAATTTCAATAGCCATATGAAAAAGAACTCCATCCCTACCCTTTAGATAATTCAAGTAAATATAACTATATAACCATAAAACCATATAACCATATAAACTTATAAACCTATAACTATATAACTATTAGGGTTTAAATCTGATAAAAATAAGACAAGTCAAGAAAATATAGAAATATGGAAGAAATCAAAGGAAATTGAGTCAAGGTATATTTTACTAATAATTTATATTAGGAGTAATTCCAATGCAAATTTAGATACGAATAATGGGACTGGAATTACTAGTGTTGAATATCAGCAATATATGAATAATTTACATGCGAATAATAGTCTTAATGGTAAATGATATTTTAAATAATTAATTATTATAATTAGGTCTAAATAATGGAAACTTAAGTAATCTTCAATCAAATTTACTTCCAAATCATCTTCACAACAGAGTTGACTTTGCTAACAATAAAAAACTAATGAATAATAATATGAATATAAATGTAAATAATAATACACATTCAAATACACATGCTAATACACATAATAATACTAATACTAATATTGGTATGGGAGTGATAAATCCTAATGTTAATGTTGATAAGAAAATAATTAATAAACAAGTAAGTATATAATTTATAATACTTATCAATTTTATTTTAGATAAAAGAAACAAATGTTGATAAAGGAAAGGAATTAGAAGATGATTCTGATTCTGATAGAGAGTTATTTAAGGTATAATTTTTGTTTAATATTTTTAGGATAATAACGACGCTAAAGACAAAAGCAAACAAAATGAATCAGAAGAACTTTTAAGTGAAATATCTAAAGAGTCCGAAAATGATATAGATGTAAAAGATCTTTTACTGGCACAATATGAAAAAGTAATCAATATCTATTTAATCTCTTAATATATTCTTTAGGTTCACAGAGTCCGTAATAAATGGAAATGTACATTTAAAGATGCCATACTAAATATAAATGGCAAGGAATATGTTTTTGAAAAAGTAAATGGAGAGTTGGAAAGAGACTGGTAGATTATTACCATAATAAGAAGATGTTAAGTAAATAAGGGAAAGGAATAGATTCTTATATCTATACTTTATTTAAGCATTATATTCATTATAACAGATAATAGTTAACAGTTAACAGTTTAATTAAAAATGTAAATTATAATAAATTTATAATTATAACTCTTATTATATTATGAAATAATATAATTTTATTTTTGATTAAATTTAATATATATATAAAATTATTTTTTTCTTGAATTATCATAAATCAAGAATTTAAATGGATAATAATATATCTACAGAATCATTAGTGAAGTAATTTAACAGAATTATTTATAAATCTTTTTAAAATTAGGTCTATTTATGCTATTAAACTAGGTGATGAAAACTACGAAACAAATTTAAAAAAATGTGAAGAGCTAAAAAATCAAGGAAATGAATTAGTAAAACAAAATAAATTTCGAGAAGCAGTAGAAATGTTTACAAATGCAATTAGTATGAATATAGAAACAACAAAGAATGCAATTTATTATTCTAATAGAGCGTCATGTCATCTTAATATGGAGAATATAGGTCTTGCTATTGAAGGTGAGTTACTGACTTTATAAATTTTAAACTGCTTAATTTATTAACTATCTAATAGACTCCAACAAGGCTATCGAAGTTGATAAAGATTACTTAAAAGGATACTACAGAAGAGCCTCTGCTAATTTAATATTAGGTCATTGGGAGGCAGCAGTTGATGATTTAGAATTTCTATCGAAGAAGTTACCTAACGAACCTAGTTTAAAGGACAAAATCATAAAAGCAAAAAAAGAAAAATCAAAGAAAAAGTTCAGAGAGTTAATTCAAGTTGATGAATCCTCACTACCGTATTAATATTTTATAAATGTCTATTAGTACAAAGAAAAGTTCAATTGTATCAGCTTTAGAACATACAAAAGTTGAAGATTCATATAGCGGGGCAGTTTTCCCAGAGGATGGTTCGATTGATGAAGATTGGATTAAGAAAATAATGGAGGAGATGAAAAGTAATAAATATATTCACAAAAAATATTTGTTATTGATGATTGCTAAAGTAAAAGAAGCGTTAGAAAAGCAAAAGTCTTTAATCGATATTACTATTCCAAAGTAAATAAATAATTTAACCAAATTTTAGCGACAAAGAATTTAACGTATGTGGTGATGTCCATGGTCAATATTATGATTTTCTTAATATTTTTCAAATTAACGGATTCCCAAGTGTCGATAACCCATATCTTTTTAATGGAGATTTTATAGATAGAGGATCATTTTCTGTTGAGATTATGATATGCTTATTATCATTTAAAATATTACTTCCAAATCATTTCTATATGTCACGTGGTAATCACGAAGCCCGTAGTCTTAATAGAATTTATGGATTCCAAGGAGAAGTTAAGAAGAAATACGATGACGATGTCTATGAATGCTTCTGTGAACTTTTCTGCGCTCTCCCACTGGGCCATATTTTAAATAAAAAGGTTTTAGTAGTTCACGGGGGGCTCTTTTCTAAAGATGGAGTGAAACTTAATGAATTAAAGGAGATACAAAGATTTAGAGAGCCACCTGAACAAGGTAAGTCATAGTATATTATAATAATTAATTTCTTAAGGATTAATGTGTGAGATTTTATGGAGTGATCCATGCAAAATAAATGGAAGACAACCTAGTAAAAGAGGAGTTGGATTATGCTTTGGACCTGATGTTGCAAAAAAGTTTTTAGATGATAATAATTTAGGTATATTTTAAATAACTTTTTTAAATATAAATAGAATTACTCGTTCGATCTCACGAAGTCAAAGACGCTGGCTACGAAGTTGAAGCAGATGGAAAGGTCATAACTATCTTTTCAGCTCCTAACTACTGTGATCAAATGGGAAATAAAGGAGCTTTAATAAGATTTAACGGTGCTAATATGAAGCCCAAATTCGTACAGTTCACTGCTGTTGTAAGTCATATTTATAATATTTTAGGAACACCCCAGCGTACCCCCGATGAAGTACGCCAACCCTTGGATGTTCTTTTAATTAATAAAAGTAATAACTCTTTCTTACTAATAAGGTTTGTTAATTGTAGTATCTATTATTTTAATTCATTTTTAACATCTTATATTTTGCTATTTAAGTGTAATATGTAAATGTAATACAATTATTTGTAATATTTGTATTATATTATTTTTTATATTATAAATATAAATATAAAATTAATTATAAAATAAATGAAGCTAATTATATATAATAATAATTTTCTTTATTTTTTCCTCAGCTACTTTTTCCTTTATTTAGGATCTTTCAAACCTACATTCGCACAAGAATCTAAATTTTTCAACAACCAAATAAGTTTAATATCAAATAATCAAGATCTTGAATTTTTGCCTTATTTCAAAAAGGAATCAATGACTATTTACGGAAGATTAAAAGCTCTATCAGAAGGAAATTTAGGTGTTCTTAAAGAAACATTGAAGATTGATTTAACTAAATTTAGCTCCTTAAATAATTTACATAATAATAATTATTTAAAAAGTAATAGCACGATGATAACAAAGAATAAAGAGGTAAAAGCATCACCAAAGCCTTTTTTAAGAATTTCAGATAAGAAAACAGAAGTAAAATCTCTTATTAAGCAAATTACTGATGAGGAAGTATTAAAGACTACTCATACTCAACTACCTGGTGTAGACACATCTAACTTTTACGAAAACCCTTGTATTCAAAGTGGTTACTTCGACTATATAGAAAAATATAAAGGAACAGGAGTCTATAATATATGCAAAAACTTAATAGCTGACTTAATGTTTAAAGGGGAAACGAGTACTACAAAAGACAAAGGAATTGTAGATAGTACAGAGCTTGCCTATGACAAAAAGACTAGAAATATAGTATTATAATAATTATTTAGCTTTTATTAGGAAAAGAATTTGACAGCTTTAGAGAAGTATTAACAACTTCTAATATTACCTTTGAAAATTTTTCTAAATTCACAGAGACGTTTTGTGAAACTCCTTACGAAGAGATCTTTAAAAAGTATACTAAAATCCCTAAAATCGAAACCACCTGCTTCAATATGACTTACACAATAAACGTTCTTAAAAAGATTTACAAAGATGAACCAATGAACCTAATCTTCAAGCAAATTGTACAAAATGACAACAACTTAGTCTCTATTTTAAACAGGTAATATATTACATAAACTATACAATAAAATATACTATAATAATATAATCTTATACTCTTATTCTTAACTTAATCTCCAATTCTTTATTTAGATATACCTCAGAAAAAATGAATAAAGCCTATTTCGCGTTCATGGTTTGCAACTTAGTATCTGTTATTTGCATTTATATTTTTAAACGTTGTCTAATTAAATTTATTAATAAGTTCCAAGAAACAGAACCAATTAATCGTGAGAGATTCACTACTGCAAAGATTAATGATAAAAGCAACATTGATGAATTGATTTTAGATGATGTGATTGCCTCAATTAGACTTAGGAATTATATATTCAAAGATGAGTATGAGGGAGACCCTAAAACAGGTTCACCACCAATTGCAGGTTATTTTAAAAGACAACTACAGGAATTAGCAAAGAATGAGAGGTTTTTAAGTTTTATGGAATATAAGTGTTTCATTTACGATCTAATAAAGAAAAACAAAAACAAAGAAAAAATCGAAGAACTAATAAACGAAGCTACCATAATTAGAAACGATAAAAACGAGGCTTTAGCTCATGTTTACCTTACTGTAATCCAGTTAATAAACTTAATGATTGTTGGATTCATCATTCATTCAATATTATCCTTAGAAATTTATTACACAGCAGAAACATTTAATTCTGTAAAGTCAGTGTTTATACTCTATACTGTAGTTCTTTCGGTTTGGTTTTTTATTGAATTTGTGATTCTAGCACAAGAGTTAGAGCTTTATAGCATTTTAGGGTTTGAGATTATAAGCTTCCATGATAAAAAGTAATTAAATAATTATAAAATTAAATCTTTTTTTAACCTTATTTAATCATAACCTTTTAGGTTTATATCTGAGCAAGGAGAATTTTTAGAAGATTAATCTATCAGTATCAGTTTAATCACACATAGTGATATTAAGTAAAAAAGATTAATAAGATAATAAGATTAATAAGATTAATATGAACAAAATAAAATTAAATATTTTATACTAAGTTATAATATTATATTATATATTTTTTATAAATATAAATATGTTTATTATAGTATTTATAAACTTCTTAATATAATTAATTAAAATAAGTTAATTATTTATGTAAATTAAGAAAATTTAAATAGTTTTAATATTATAAAATTAAATGAAACCCTTATCAAGCCAGTCTAATATTAAACAAATAGTAGAAAAAGTAAACAATAATGTAATAAAATTACATAAACAAAAATAAA
>Ga0100378_1004164_pt1 | contig 13567 bp, 23 predicted proteins | sample CryGeymeta201502_FD_81535 | JGI IMG/M metagenome (GOLD analysis project Ga0100378, IMG submission 81535) | Groundwater microbial communities from Crystal Geyser aquifers in Utah, USA - Crystal Geyser metaG 2015-02 | ecosystem: Environmental > Aquatic > Deep subsurface > Groundwater | place: USA...
ATCTAAAAGAAGCTAAAGATACGATAGATGGTAAAATAAACCAATTTCATAATCAGATCATCAAAATAAAGTCAGATGTGTCTATATAGGCCAAATAGAATAAAAAAATACTTGATTCCTTTAATAAGAAATTGCTGATACATGACACCATCAATCGAGATTTGTCCCAATTAATAGCAAAATTGATATAAAGTGTCATGTTGGTCTATGCACTCTAAATTGAACCATAGCAGAGGGAGAAGGAAATATACGTGACCTATAACGATGGGTTGATTTTTTAGATTGAAGGAAAAAGTGTGAGATATCGACGAAAAGAGATGAAAAAAGAGGTAATTAGAAGGGCAGTTCTTTAAGAGTTTGTTAAGGTTATAGATAGGATTGTTTTGAGCCAACCACATCTAGGATGGCTTTAGTCCTAGCTAAAACCTTCACACTTCTTCACAGCAGTTCACAGCAATTACCTTGCATTATAGGAATCAAGTTTAGCCTCTCCGAAGAAGCAAATAATAGGCAGTCTAGAAAAGCCATCTCCAGAGACCTTCATCTCAACACAATTGAACATGCCTAAGATCACCCCTAGTCGTTCTAAAGTATCCTCTCAGCGATAGTCAATGTCCAAAACAATAGATTTCCAAGGCGAATCAAAAGATAGTCCCCTAACTACACGATACGAGCACGAATAGCATGTAACTGCTAATCGCAGAAGTGTCAGACTAAAAAAGTTAGATCGCAAATAAATTTGAAGTGACAAATCGAGACTGTTGATGATATGACAAGTGATAGTATAAAATAATAGTAATGGGAAGATATATTACTGAAGCAGGGCTCAAACAATTAGATAAGTATGCTTACAAGTCAGGAAAGTATACGTGGCTTGATAATGCTTTTCAGCCATATTGGGAGTTCATGGTGACTCTGGTACCCATGTGGGTGGCCCCCAATCTCATCACCTTCATCGGTTGGTTGACTTTCATGTCATCTACGATCATCATTTTGCTGCATGACTTCACCTTCCAGAAGAACATACCAGGCTGGGTATTCAGCTATGCTGCTATCTCACTCTGGACCTACTCAACTTTAGACGCAATCGATGGCAAACAAGCTCGTAGGACAAAAACCAGCTCACCTTTGGGACAGCTATTCGATCATGGATGTGACTCCTTCTGTGTGACTTTTCTCATGATCGATCTTGGTGAGGCTGCCAAGTTGGAAGACATATACATTTTTGTCCTGTTTCTGGCAACATATACAGCCTTTTGGATTGCCAACTGGAAGGAGTACAACACGGGAGTGCTGGTGACCAATGTAGGACAGATGGGAGTGACGGAGAGTCAAATTATATCCTGCATCATCTTTATAGTATCAGCTATTTTCGGTCAGGATTTCTGGGTGGTTGGCCTCAAAGATATTCTCCCTTCTTTTATTCTTTCCAGTCTCAGGGGAAGGACTATGAACACTTTACTGTCTATGCCCATTGGAGGTGTTATTAGTTATTTCTTCGGCATCATGATTGTTCTCATGACCATTTACGAAGTGGTTAAGACCATCGCTGAAACAAAATCACTCAAATCCCTCAAAGAGTTGTTCAGTCTATTTGTGCTTCTGGCCAACTGTGCAGTCTGGATAAATTTTTCATTCTTCACCCAAAATATCGGTATAATTTTGTTCAGTTTTGGGTTTTTGATCGCCTTCCTAGTTTGCAAGCTCATCGTTGCCTCAGTCACTAAAGTAAGCATTTATTTATGTAGATGTCTGTTGACACTTTCCACAAGGAGTTGCTGCCTCTGATTATCACAACCATAGCCATGGCTGGACTTGAGTTCACAGGATTGCATAAGTTCCAGTGGTGGGTCTTTTGGCTTTTTTTGATTAGCATTTTGATCATTGCATTCAACTATGTTTCTGGAGCTATCGAGGAGATTTGCTAGCATTTGGGTATTTACTGCTTCTCGCAGAAGAAGCGACCCAAAAAAGAATGATTTTCATCATTTGAACCCATGAATTACTATTTTAAAAGATAAATTCTATCACTGACCGCACTTCTGGTGAGGATGGTTTGGCTCGTTCTTGACAGGTGCCTCCAAGTCGGGAAATATTTTTGCAAAGTGCTCATCAACTACTTGCCCCGACTCGATTCGGTGCAGCTGAATAAGCATGTCGTTGATGACCTCCCTGCTCAGGATCGAGTTGTGGGTGTAGCCAGGGTGCTTGTCGACGAAGTCCCTCTGCCAGCGAGCAAGGGTCTTCAACTTTCCAGTCGACCGACCAGCAAGGAACGTTTTCAGGCAGTTCATGACTTCGGCTGTCTGGGGACAGTTCTGCATGCAGCCGGACATCACTCTTTCGAACTCGGCGAAGAGACCCTTGAATTCACCCTTTCCGAAGAGGATCTCGTTGACGGTCAGCTCCTCGATCTGAGGGAGACCGCTGTCGTGGATGTTGATCCTGAAGAAGAACTTTTGCTTGAAGGCGGCGTCGATAGCCTGAGCCCTTTAGTAGTTCTCCATGGTTTTACTGATGGGGATGAGGAGATTGATGGAAGGGTCGTCGGTCAGCAGACGGGTGATCAGGTAGGTCAGCAGGCAGAAGGCCGAGTTCTGGTCGGCCGTAAGCTGACATTAAATTGGTCTGAACTAAAGCCTCCACAAATTTTGGTCATCAAGAGGCGTTCTTAATCTGATGGAAGTCCAGGCAAACATGATCATGGATTATATGAGCTGTTTTTAGCTCTATTTTCCTGAATGTGTAATCAGGACGTCTCTCATACTTGTGTATGCCATCAAGTACACAAAGTTGTCATCAATCTAGACCTATTTCTCTTTGAATATTTTTTTGACGAATTCGATGTGCTCTGCACGAACACCTGTCTTGACATCGTTATACTCAGCTCTAAATGTTGGGCCGTTATTGATGTAGAAGGGAACCGGAATGTTTCTTGTCAAAGGAATATATTAAGGGGATTGAGGGTCTCTCTCTGAAGGAGATCTATCGTCAGAAAATACCATAATCGGCTCTCGAATCGCATCTTTGTTTTGTACTTTTCCTCTGATGAAGGGAGTTCCCGCACTAAGAGCCAAGCAAAGAGGAACAGTAGTACTCAGCTGATCATAAACATATCTGGCATGATCTAAGCTCTTAGCACTGAAGGTAGTTTGAAGGCCACAGCATCCCCAAGCTATGAGAGTGCTATCCATTTCAATATAACCTTTGTTTGGCTCTGTTTTAGCTTGTTCCTCCAAATCTGTATTCACATCTTGATATATTTTCATGTAGGTTTTTGGTCCAGGGTAACCATAGCGATATTGTTGGAAGTCAACCGATTCATGGTAGAGCTTGTTGTTAGTAAAAAGAGAATCGTTGATGTAGGCACTTTTTGATAGATTATTATGAGGACCAGGTACGTATTAAATTTTACTTTCGGTCATACCAAGAAAAGGGACGCAGGAGATTGTCAGGCAGATGTATTTTTTTGAGCGAAGAAGGGTATATTTTGTACGCATTGGGAGGATGATATCCTGGAAATTGCAAGTGGTGTGGTAAGGTTATTCAGGGATGGTCTCGAATTGCCATGTGCCCAATTCGCTGTATACGGGAAAAGGAAGATCGCTATATTATTGGTGACCCATAGTAGTAAACTGTAGCATTCCTTGTTAGTCCTGATACAGCAGATGTCCCTCGATTTATTCGCCCCACTTGAAGGCATGGTAGTTGCTGCTTCTCTCTTATTTTCCATATTTCTTAAGGATCCATGCCATTTGTTTTAGTGCCATTGTCTTCAATGCTTTTTGATTTTTCATGCAGGTTTCAGGATCCCTGCTTTATCCTGCCTCGATTATGCTGTCGATCATCGATATTATCTCGTAAAATAATCAAATCATTAGCACAATCAAAGGGCATGTTCTTTTCTGAAACTTTCCCTGAATTCTTATAGATATCCAGGTGGGAAACTGAGTGTTATCTTGATCTTTTGACCTTTCTATTCGGCTAGGCAAATTTATTTGGCGAGGTTCTCTCTTTCAGTTTTGGTGCCACTGTTATGCTTTAGTTTCATGTGCAAGTTGAGGGAAACGTCAGAGCCGTAAGATCTTAGGCAACGCTCGAAGGGGCACTGATATGTTTTTTAGATCATATCAGAGGTCCTTCTGATTTTTTTCTTGCTCTTTTGGGTCCAAATGGCCATCCAATCTTTTTCTGCCTCCTCCAACTCGTGCACTTCTCTCACCAATATTTTGTTGCCTTCTGAGTATTCCTTAATTTTGGAGATCATGATCTAATTGAGAAGATAGACTTTCCAGAACTACTGGTAGTAGCAGCTCTTCTTGTCGTACTTGGGATAAACTGTATGAAGTGGGGAGTACTTGGATCAGTGGAGTGACTTTTTTTCATGACGATCTCCTCAACAATAGACCGGTCCTCCTCCTAGAGCACTCGCTTGACGATGTCGATCTTATCGTTGATCATCTCCTCCAATCTAGACAGCTCCTCATCGGCGTAGTCTTCCTAATTCATTAAAATAACGTTTAATTATAGATCGAAAATGCCATAACGAACTGTCCTATCTCAAATAGCTATCAAACAACTACTTTAAACAGGTTCTGAACATGGACCAGTTGCTTTTTAGCTTGATGGAAGGAAGGTAGTTGAATATTCATATTTTGATTTGAGAGTTTATGAAGTGGAAATTTGGGTAGATATATATAACAACATATGCGAGCACTCGCTTTGATACTTATCCTGGCAGTAGCAGTCTTAACATGTGACCCATGCTACAACCCATCCTAAAACTAAAACTGCAAAGATGATACTGAAGGTAAAGATTCATACACTCTCCACATGACAGTCCATCCACATTTGGATGCCTTCTGGATATTTAACTTCGATAGTTACTATGATCCCAAGCCATCACAAGGTGACGTTCGCTCCTATTTTGCACAAAATAGGTTCAGCTCAGTCAAGGACATCTTCACTACAGCCAAAAATGTTTTATGGGAGAGCAAAAACATCAGATAAACTGAGAGTAATCGCACTCAGAAAGCTCATCGCATGTTTGTCAACAGTTAGATGGGTTTTTTCAAAAGATGGTACCGAGAGCAATCACACTCCGAAAAGTAAAAAGTGAAGGAGTTGCTCAAGACAAAATATTGGGAGATCTTGGGTGGTGGCTATGTCGAACATGACGAGGGTTGTGCCTACTACGACGATATAATTTAAAATTTTGAGCTGGGTCTGCATTTTTTGAAGAAGGAGTTTGACTATTATCCTAAAGTAGCAGTGTCGGCTGATAGCTTTGGACATTCACAGAGTACTCTCGCTATTTTGGCACATTTGGGCATTGAGGGCTTCTTTGTCGAGAGATCAGATTAGCACATCCTCCTCCAAAACAAGACGGAATTCATCTGGAGGGCCAAGTCAGCAAATGGACAATATTACGGTGCTTTACCCACTCACATTCGATGGGCCATCCACGGTTTCTAAGATCAGTTTATCGGTGGCAACATAAACTAAAACATGTGTCAGAGCAAATAGTCCTACATGCGGAATCTCCGAAGCTAAAACGAATTCCTGAAACGGATCTTGAAGAGCACTCATATCATGCGTTATTTCGGTCATGATTTTCAGAAATTCGACAACTACTCCTACACTGTGATGGAGCACATGATGAAGAAGTTTTCGATGGAGAAGTGCAACAGAGTCACGGCGGTCTATGGCAACCCAACATAGTATTTTATCACATTGATGGGCGAGGTATTCGGACAAGGCGTCAAACCTGTCGCCACTAGAAGTGAAGATATCATGCCAATTTGGGACTATGACAGTGGATTATATTGGACAGGATACTACACAACCGACGCATACCACAAGAAAGATTATAGAGACTTGGGTCGTCTGTTACACGGAACAAGAAAAATATTCATGAACATCTATGCCAACCAACCGGATTCAGAGAGAAATAAAAAATATTACAAAACTTTAGAGAAAGTAGCAGAGCAGGTGAGCTATTTGCAGCATCATGATGGAATTTCAGGAACAAGCAAGTACACTGTAATGGATGAGCTGGAGCTGGAAAATGAGCAATTGAGAGGTGAGGTGGAGAGAGGAGTCCTGAGAACTGTCTTTTAGGAGTAATTCCCGATTGGAACCAACTCGCCCTTATTCGAATGTCACATGGGAGCAACTTGCAAAATCCCCAAAGATGCATCAGGTGATGTCTACTTGAAGATTATTAACACTGACGGTAATCCTCAACGAGACCCATTGGTCATCGAATTACCTATCGGTCAGCATTACTAACCCGACTGTTAATACGAGCTCAATTGTTTCTGTTTCTAGGAAGTCTGTCCATGCAAATTATATCTCTACAAATTAATGTTTACCTTTACAACAATAAGGTTAAACAAGGTGGAGAAAAATGCTGCCGAACTCAACAAAATGAAAGTATTTGTGCCCAATGACAACTACAGATATACTGAGACTCATTTTGTTATTTCGTTGAATGGCAAGAGTTATGAGTTGGGATACAAGCGAGTAACTGCCAAAGGAACGCCAAGAAATTATCAACATTTGTCGAGATATGGCACAGGATATAATAGAGGGTTCAACATCAGACCTGGAAAATATGCATTGGGAAATGATCCTAATCAAATTCAAGATTTTTCAAGCATCAAGTCGGTGGCGCAGTTGGAGAGCAAAAAAATGCTGTTTTTCTTAGTTGAGTGGAAACGGTATAATATGAAGACTCTCATCTCAATTTCAAAGGCTAAGCCCAACGAATGGAAGGTGGAGACCATCACAGCCACATAATCATACTATCTCTCTGATCTCTACTTCGAGGTTATCACAAAAATAGACAACAAGAAGAAATTTGTAGTTGACTCCAACGGTTGGCTGACCATCTAACGTGAACTCTTCAAACATGAGGATTACTAAGCTTTCTTTTCAAAATAAAAATATGATGATCTAGATGGAAACAGCTATCCATGCACAGCTTTTGCGTATTTGCAAGACGGGGAAGATAAGGTATCGGTTAATGTGGAAAGGCCTCAGGGTGTGACGGCATACAGGGCTGGTACTTTGTGGTTCAATATTGACAGATTGAGCGAGGACGATGGTAAATGGGTCTATGAAAATGCCTATAGGAGTTAGTACCAGAAATACACTCATGTTGTCACTGTTCAAAATTATGACAACAACGAACGAAGAGTACAGAGATTATACGATCAGCCTCTGTTCGTCCAAGGCAATAGTCTCAGTCCAAGCTAAAGAGTAGAAAGTACTGAGGTTGACGTTGATAAACGAAACAAATGGAACAGTATCAGCAACATCGACGAAATTAAATTTAGTCTGAGACCCTTCGATGACAATACAACTATATTAAGAGTGCAAAATCTTAATGATTCTAGCTCGGCAACTGTTGGTTTATTTGCTGGACAGATTTCACCATTTCTGACGACTTATTATGCTCGATCTGTCACCTTTGCTAACATAACTGAAGCTGCTCTTGGTGGCAATATGCCCTACAGTAAATTTATAGCTGACAAGTGGAATTGGAAAAAAGTCATTAATCTAGGCTAATAAAACCTAGTTTTTGATAAATTATTCAAAGAAAACATCACCCTTCGACCTCTGTAAATCCGTACTTTTATCTTGACAAACATGAGATTCGCTGACGACTGTAAAGATACAAAAGATCTTGTCTATAACAACCAAGGTATCTCCTTCAAGTTAGACACTGAAAAAGAAGGACCGAAGAGAGATCCTTTGGCTCTGAAAATTGAGGAGGAGATTATTAACTTCAATCAGAATGGTGACCGATGTGCTGGAGATAGTCCTATCCTGAAGGGTGGATGTAATTGTACGTTTATTCAGGGATCGATGGAGGAGGAGCTAAGAAATAGGAGAGGAAGGAGCCTGTGTTTAAGCCTGAGAGGGTGGATCCTACGACAGTCGAGGTTAAAAATCCAGTAAAAGAGACCCAATACACTCCTCCTTTTACCCCATCAACCCCCACTACACCTTAGACTACGTCAACACCCTCAATTCCAACAACTCCTCCAGCCCAATCGTTATCAATGGCTCAGATATACGAGAGGATTCTTGCTCGAAAGTTATTGACGCCTTCCTAAAAATAATTGTATTTCTCATATTACCTAGTTACTTCAGCACCAAGTTCAGCCAAATGAAGCAGATGCTGGCCAAGGCTTCTTGATATGTGCGGTATGTGATGGCAATGTTTTTAGTGTGTTAGTTAGTACAAATGATATGGTGATATGGATAAGGTTATGGGCTAGTCCTATCATTTGCTGTTGAATCTGGCAACAATTGTGTAGAACTACTCGAAGGTGAAGCCTTCGTTGGAGGAGGTCTTGTTGCTGACGTGAGCACTGTGCATCATTTCCAACAATTCGTCATCATTGATGCCGTCCTTCAGATCCTTGGCAATTGCCTTGAATTCCTCAAAGTCAATGATGCCGTCCTCGTTCTTGTCAAAAATGGCGAACACTCTCTTAAGGCCGTCCTTGGTTTTAACCTCGCCGACTTGGGAGCCCATGAGGTCGATGAATTCGTCGAAGCTGATGGGTTTAGCTTTGTCTCTGAGGCTGTAGATGAGCTTCAGGATGAAGGGGTTTCTGCGGTCGACTCCCAACTCTTAGAGGACCTTGGTGATTTCAACGGGATCAATGGTTCCACTGCCGTCCTCGTCAAACACTTCGAAGGTTTGCTTGAGTTCGTCGTAGTCCTCGGGGGCAAGTCTGTCTCTCCAGTTGGAGGGAGGAGCTCTAGCGGGCTGTTTGACGTTGCTGGCTGCGGGTTTGGAAGATCTGCTCATAATATCTCGAATATATCTAATGCACTTCAGAATAAGATTTAATTCAATTTAGCCAAATCCCTCATAATAATCCCAGCTCGACCCTCAAAAATCCAGAAAGTTGTCGGGCCACCCTGCTCGGATTTACTCAATGAGACAGCATTAATTGATATAACACGTGCTAAGTTCATATTTTCAGGACAAATGAGTACATACATCATGATTGATGAATAATCAATATAAAATTTAAGGATCATTGTCTCAGTTTGGCCAGTTTCTTCTTATACTTCTCGTTCTCTGTCTAAAGCTCAACTATCCGCTTCTCATACTACCCCTTCAATTTCTACTCAGCCTCGTCGTATTTCTCAAGCATCTCAATGGCTTTCGATCTAGTGTCTTTCTCCTTTCTCACCGCATCGGCTAGTTTACCTTCCAACTCAGCTATTCTGTACTCCCTCTAATCGCTCATTTGATTGCTGCGACTATCATAATTTTTCTTCAATCTTCTCAGTTCATTCTCAAGGCACTATTTTTCATTACTTAAAATGTTAGCCTTCGATCTCTATTGAGTGAGTTATTTCATGTACTGGGTGGTTAGACTTTTCTCCTTATCGAGCAACCTGTTCAAATTTCTGGTTTAGCTCTCGTAATCATGGATGGCCTCCTCATGTCTATTTTATTGTTAGCGGAAAGCTCTTTACTTTTGATTGAGAATTTTGGTCAGACTATCATTTTTGGATTCGTATTATTTGAGTTTGTTGATGATTTAGGAGCCGGTGCTGACTCTGATGTTTTAGACAAATTTGGAATTTTCTTCATGCAAAATGTTGTTTTATCTTTTCAGCTTTTCGATCTGGTTCTTATAGCTGAGCTAGGTCTCCATAAATAGAGTTTAGCATTCTTACTTCTAGTCGGAAATCAGCCTCATCTTTTATTGGAACTCAGTCAACATTTTTTAGTAGTTTTATCTCTGTTTTGACAGTTCCTCCCTATGTCGTTAGCTCATGTTTTCCATTATTTTCTAAAGTTGCTGTACCTTCAGGATGGCTTTGTCTCTTTCTAGAAGAGTCCCCTCCAATTTTTATTTGCTCTGATCAACCATACCCCTGATATTCTCATCTCTTCTGGTCAAGGTGGCAATTTTGGATTAATAGGCCTCGCACATTCTGATGGTCTGCTCGAAATCTGACTTGACTTTTTCATTCTCTCGTTTCAGAGATCGGTGGTTGTCTCTCAAGGTTTCAAACTCTTTCTCGAGCATCATCATTTTATTGAAAGTTTAACGCTACCTTTTGGTGGCATTTTACATTTAGCTCCTTATGGAGTCCACCTCAAGGGAGGAGCGTTAGCTATCTTCTCTTGAGATTTTCTTCTGGTTGAAGAGTTGGCTTCTCGTGCTTTTGATCTCACTTTATAATTTATTGACCCTGGCCTCCATCTCGGTCTTGTTGGTCTCTAGTGAGATGTTTTCCTCGGTCAATTTGTTGACAGTCTTCTCTAAGAAGTCTTTGACTTTAAGCAGATCGTCAACACTGATGAGGGTATCTTTGAGCTCCTCAGCTTGTCGCTTGAATGATTCATAATATTTGTTGCTATTGAATTTTTCCTCTTCTAACTCAGCCTACAGCTAAAAGCATTTGCTGTCAAGTTGCTTGTAGGCATCCATGATGTGTTAGCTTTATTATCTGACTAGTAGGTTCTTCTAACCTTCCATGTCTCTCATTAGTTTAGCTAATTTAGCATCAATTGTACTGTAAGCACTGGTGAGATTTTCCTATGGTAGACCACGATGGTAGATCTCCAGTATTTTCTTACATTTATTCTTATTTTCTTCCAAAAGGTACTCCTTTTCCCTGATGTATGATTCAGCTTTTTTCTCAGCATCTTCCAGTTGTGAGTACAGCATGGCAATCTACCTCATCTCAGACTTACTATTTTCTTTTGCTTTAGGATGGTCTCATCATAGGCTATCAACAGTTGGTCCAGGTACTGTAATTGACCTAGATCGGCATGCACTGCCACTGAGAAGTCTCCTATTTTTTCCATCTCTCTGAAAAGGGTGGCAGAGTCAATGCCTAATTTACGCTGGAGGTTGGAAAGTTCATAACCCATTCTGGTGTCTGAGTAGATAGTACAGTACTAACTTGGTGGAGTATGGCAATTTCTTAGTTTTTGGCGTTGATGGCTTCCAGAAGTTATTTTTCGGTTTGTTTGCGTTCGAACTGATCACCTGTCGCTTTTTGTCCGTAGATGTCGAGGACCGTTTCTTTTTAGCCTGATTCAAAACAGGAGTACTTCTCATGCGGATGCTTTTGTTATTTAAATATGAATATAGAACGTCGTTAATCCCGGAGAGCAAGACAAACGCCCAAGGTTAAGCTAAAATTATCAATCCCACAACATTGATATTGAGGGTGCAAATACTAAACACAAATGCTGTTTTTGATGATAGGGATTGTATGTATTATTGACTTGATCAGTATTTGGTGTCGAAGAAGGTGGCTAGTCCGTGGCCGACGTTTCCAAGAAATTCGTGGAATTCTTCTTCAGTGTTGAATCTGTTGCGTTGGTTGAGAGCCGTGTTATAATTACGGACGTGTTTCCATATTTTCTGGTCGAGGTGGTGTCGCAGGGGAGGAATCAGGATGACAACGCCGCCAACTAGAGCGAGACTTCTGATAATTTTGCCCATTACTATGTTAGTATTCCTGTTACTTTGGATCGAGTTGATATATATTAATGCTGACCCGATGGTCAATAAAAGTCATCAGTATCACCTTAAGAATAAACCAAAAGGTGATGAAAAATGGGATGAATTGAGTGAAAACTTTCTATTAACAGTTGACAAATCTTTGAAACTCTCATCTGTGCACCTTACATATGAATACCTTCTGAGATAATTAGGGAGTTAAAAGGTCGGCAACTTGAATCAGGAGGAGCAATTGATATTCTTTTTTCACCTACTTTTGATGAGGACTGTCTACTGAGGATGGCTAGTAGGGACATATGCTACCTCATGAGTTACTCACAACAGTCAGATTAATATTATCTTTCACGAAAATACAATGAACAAAGTCATGATGTTAATACTCAACTCACAAGCAGAAAGGAGCTAAATGGGGGAATATTTTTCCGAGTTGTATTTTGTCAATTCCTTCTGACGATAATTAAAGCTGTTACTAATCGTGAGATGAACACTTGGAAGTTATGAAAATCAATGCCGGCCCATAAATTTCTTGAGAAACTTGTTGCCCAGCTTAAAGTAAGTCAATTTTTCCTTCTTTCGCAATTTCCTCATCATCGAAACAACCAACTTCAGTTCCACTTTGACAAATCGTTTGAAAAGAGTTCTGAACATGGACGATTCTTAAGACCCTAAAAGTTGTCCTCTGAACATTTTCTCGATCAGGCATGGTCGCACGTAATTTTGGTTGTCCCGAATATGTTCTCTGGCCTGGGAAACACAACTTGCCAAAATGGTCTATGAAACTTCGTTGTGGATGCCCATAGCTTTGAGAGGGGATGAGTTCTGGTAGAGGAAGGAGATGAAAAATCGACATATATTGGATGGGAGGTTCCTGTCTTTTTTCTGCCGTTTCTTATCAAAACTTTCTTATCTCTAACTTTAAAAACATAATTACTTTTCTTCGAATTGGTCGGGTTTTCTTGTTCTCCTTACCCACCTTCTATTCAGACTCTTGAAGGAATTTGATGGCTGTTGACTTAGGAGTAGTTGGAAATCCATCATGTTGACTTCGAATTGAGGGCTCTTGGTCCAGAGTTATTTTTGACAAATAATGTAGGGATGGATGGAGCTGGGTGTATTGAGGGGCATGAAGTTGCCAGAAGGGATGGCAGTATGGCAGATAGGCAGGAATCAGGGGGTTTTGATAATTCCACATAAATAAATATAATCGAAATAGGTTAACGCTCGACATAAAGTTGCCGATTCCCTGAGATAGGAAGGTTCCAGCCAAATTGTGACCTTTTGTCGGTTTTCAGTCGAGCTAAGGCTTTGAGGTCACTCAGTATCAACAGTTTATTTTTTGTTTATATGACCTGAACTAGCAACTCTGAAACTGTATTGGTATTATTCGTCTAAGACGTGATAAAGATGCGAGTCCTCGGTCTCAAAGATAGCAGCATCAAGGGTAAGCTATTTCTTAGCTTTTATTGACTGTTTTAACTTCAAGTGACATGACCCTCAAATCTAACTTTAGAGTTTCCATTAAATCAATTCAAATGAATGCAGAAAAATATCATTTTCCTTCGATTAATTAGCTATTTTCCCCTAATATTCATTCAATACTACAAGGTCATCAGAATTACTTGAACCAGCAAAGAGCTGGCAATGATTTTTAAATATTATATGACCCTAAATGATAGGGAAAGCATCTGAAAATTCGATAAAAAACTGTTGAATGAATGTAAAATATAGCTAGTCATCCAATTTGGAATGCAACTATCAGGTAGTCCGATTTTAATTGACTCAATCTATGGAAAATCCAAAAAAGGATGATGATGGGGCAGTTTCTCCTTGATTTTTTATATATTTAAGAATTATAAGCTTCATATCAAAGATATAAGACTATTTTTTGATCGTTATTGTCAAAAATACAGAAATTCTTTGAACTTTAGATATGAGGATCGTCACTTAGTTATTTGTGAATGACGATGGAGTGATCCAATAAACAATTATCAGGATAACAAACAATGGAGGAGCAATAAGATATTGAGGAGGAATAATGGCCTTAGAAAGGC
>Ga0100378_1004166_pt1 | contig 13563 bp, 15 predicted proteins | sample CryGeymeta201502_FD_81535 | JGI IMG/M metagenome (GOLD analysis project Ga0100378, IMG submission 81535) | Groundwater microbial communities from Crystal Geyser aquifers in Utah, USA - Crystal Geyser metaG 2015-02 | ecosystem: Environmental > Aquatic > Deep subsurface > Groundwater | place: USA...
CCCTATTCGCTGTTTTGCTCTCCCTGTGATGACCCTTCACTTTATGCCTATCTGACTGTGGCGATAGGACTGACGACTGGACTAAAGTAAGTCTTAAATTTAGTTTATGAGCACACGACCTTTCTTTGTTGGGCATAGCAACTGCTCCCTGTCCAAAACTGGCTCCCCTGTATGCTTTTGTCATTCTACTGTAAGACGGTAAAAGACAGCTGTACTGACCCTCCCACATTCATATTCTTCCCATACAAGGTAAAAGTCAGCATATGCTTGCTTTTATGCCCTGTCTTCTCTCTTCGTCTACTCTGCGCGAGAAAGGGCAAAATGGACTGTTAGAAAATGTTAGTCTCCAGCTGCTGAGTCTTACTGGTGTTGGACAGCGTCACTCTCAACAATGCCTACCTTTATGGACTTTGTGAGGATTGGTACTAGAGGAGGAAGGGTTGGATGTGCTGGAACAGGATGGTTGATCGGTGGAGAGGGTCGGTGCCTGTTGTGAGTCTATAGTGCTGATGGCAGATGGTGGCGAAGAAGTGTTCTCCTTCCTCTCCTTCAAAGAGATGTGCCTGCTGCAGGCTAACCTGCAGTCTACGTATCCCCTCCATATCAATAATATATTATCTCTGCTCGATTGACAGATCCAACCATAATGAAGGTAACACATGGAAAAAGATTGGTCGATTCACAACGGCAGAAATGGTCGATAATGAGGCCTGTAGTGATACATTATTATTGATGGAGCTAAGATATAATGGTAGGGTGGCAGTCGTCACTGGAGCAGGCAGAGGTATAGGCAGGGAGTACGCCCTCTTCCTGGCCAGCAGAGGAGCAAAAGTAGTCGTCAACGACATCGGAAAGTCAATCGGGGGAACAGGACCGGCCGAATAGGTGGCCAAGCAAGTTGTCCAGTAGATCACCAGCAAAGGAGGACAAGCTGTTCCAGACATTCACTCAGTTGTTTAGGGACATCTCATCATCCAGACAGCTATCGACACATACGGAAGAATCGATATCCTGATCAATAATGCAGGAGTTTCTCCTCTGGGCAAATTCAACTACAGTAAAGAGGAAGATTGGAACACGTGCATTGATACTCACCTTTATGGAGCCTTCAAGTGTGCGAGAGCAGCTTGGGACCACATGAGAAAGCAGAGCTACGGAAGAATCATCAATACTAGTTCAGTCGCAGGTCTCTACGGATCAGAAGGACTCGTTGACTACAGTACAGCCAAAAGCGGGCTCAACGGATTCACTCAAAGTTTGGCCATCGAAGGCAGCAAAAGAAATATATACACCAACAGTATATGTCCCATGGCCGACACTCGCATGTTGAGAATGACAAAATTCAAAGGAAAAGAGCTGGATTTTGTCCCTGCAAGTCTGGTGGTTCCCATGGTGGCAGTTCTCTGTCATGAATCGTGTAAGGCCAATGGTGGCATCTTTGAAGCTGGAGGAGGATTCTGTGCCAAGATTCGATGGCAACGAGCAGAGGTATGGATTGATTGAGGTAGGGTGTTCGCTTTGATCCTGAGCAGCTGACTCCTTAGCTGATTCGTGACAATTTCAAGAAGATATGTAGCTTTGAGGGGAAGAACGAGTACCCGAGCTACGATCCAAACTGGGGACACAAGGTGACTTAGTGGATGCAGAAGGCCAAACTTTGATCGTAGCCTTCCTATCTATAAACTATACATTTATTTGCATTTGGTATGGAAACTATGAGGGTTAAAATGTGATACAATCTTGCTCTCATATAGTCGCTCAGTAGCTGCACCTCTAGAGAAGGATTATATGAATGATATTATAATATGATCATCCTCTGGTGCTCAATTGAGCCTGTTTGTGCAGCTTGAAAAAATGCCCCTGCTTGTCCTTCTCCTCCAACCAGCTCACCTCCTTCCTCCACTTGCTGCTGCCAGCTGTTATTAGTCCCTCCCGCACTAGGTGCTCCTTCTTGCATTCCCGCAACTCAGCCATAGTCTTGCTGCTCCTGAGCACCAGTCCCCACAACTTGGGTTGAACATTCTCCATCTGCTGGCTCACGAGCTGGTTCTCTTGCTCCTCTATTCGGTCTCTGTAAGCCTCAGCATCTTGAAGGATTGATTTCAGTTTTCCATGTCTTTTAGGCTCTTTCTTGACCATGATTTATCTTTGGGCTGTTTGCTTCTCCCACCCCTTCTTGTATGACCTCATGCGAGCCATCACCTTTTTCATGCTGAATTAGTGCGAATGGCTTTTGTGGTGGGTCAGAGTCTGTAAAGTATTGTTCATGGAGGTGAGCTGACTGTGCAGCTTGGTATCGAGGAGATAAGTCTCATTCAGCTGTGAAGGGCTGGTATTGGATACTTTGCAGGTGCTTAGTACTTCCTCCTTAGTCATGTATCTCTCCTGGGGAACCTTCATCTGCGAGCATCTTGACATGCTTAGAGCTGACTAAGTAGATCTCTTGACCCAGCTATTCATATGTCGGCGTCTTTTATCGGCTTTGGAGATGTATGCCTTGACTTCCTTAACTCCTACTGCGTGGTACGGAGTTTTTTAGAGGGCTTCTGATGAGGGTGCTGGTGGCGGTGGAATGGAGCAGCGGAAGATGTTATGAGTGCGAGTGTCTGATACTGTAGGGTGTGAGCCTTGTTCTTATTGAATGCTGAAGGGCAAGGAGCTGAGGTGGTGTTGTCTGAGGAAGTGTCGCTTGCTGGCGTAGTTGTCGTAGGAGTGTGCCAGCTGATAGCTTCTACAATTATTTTCCATCTAATATTCTTATGTTAGCAACTAGAACATCCACCCTAACTTTCCAACTAGAATAATGATCGAGCGTAAAATATGCAAAAATCAACAAGAACAAGCTTCAGTAATAGCCCCTCTTCTCCTTCTCAGCCACAGCCTCCTCCAACCATATCAAGTACTGTATCCTCTCCCATAAATCTCCCTAACAGCAACAGCACATCGACTGGCAGCAACAACTGCCGTACCCCATCTAACTCTCCTGGCGCCTTTAGTATATCTACCTCTCCTGCCTTCTTTCATATATCGATCTCTCCTGCCGTCTTTAGTATATCTACCGTTCTGAACCTGCGGCTGTCACCTCCAATTTAGTGTTGCTCGCTGTGCCGTCGCTGTGGGACTGCTGGTAGAGGGTGAAGTCGTATAGAGTGTGCTGGGCCAGCCTGTTCTATTTCTTGCTCTATATCGAGTGCTGTCTGATTATTTCGAGGGTGTATTTTTTTACCAGCCTTCTCTGGGTGCCCTACAGAAAGGCTAAACCTTGCTTGATTTTGCTCAATTTGCGGTGCATTTTCAGATTGATGAAGGCCCAAATCCGTCGGTACTATCTCTGAGTCTCCAGGATCTTCAGCAAAGAGTGCAGCTTCTCGTCGCTGAAAAGAAGCGGATCGTAGCGAGTCACACTGACACTCTGAATGCTTGAGGTTAGAGAGCTGTCAGGGAAGAGGAGAAACTGCTTCAAAATTTGAAGGCAGAAGCGTTGCTGGTTGGTTGTCTTTCTGGTAAGAATACGAGAAAGACAGCTGGGAAGGTCAAAAGGGGTCTTTTGCTGTAAGAAGATCGCAGAGGGAAGAGGGAGTTCTTCGGTGAATTGGAAGGAGTGCTGAGTGGTGGTTTATTCGTGCTACTATAGTTTGAGGGTGTGGAAGGTCGACTTGTGCATTGCTAATATTCAGCTGTTATGTTATTATTCAAGTCAAGCACTGATTGTGAGAACTCACCAACAAATACAACACGCTTAACACATACAACACACTCAATCACACAGATAAATGTTCTTGTCCTGGCCGACAGCCACGATACCCTGCTCCAATGTCATCATCATGGTGCTCAGTCCTGACTCTAGCTGAATAGTGTGGGCGCAGGCGTTTCCCTTGTAGTCCCAAAACTTAACGGTGCCGTCGTTGGAGCAACTGACGATCACCTCCTTGGCGAACTGGATTAGTTTGGTGATGTGGGAAGTGTGCTAAGTGGGCAGATTGCGGATGAGGTTGCCTGTCGTGATGTCCCACATTTTTATTGTTTTGTCCAGGCCGGCGCTCAGCAGAGTAGAGTTGTCCTGCAACAGCAAGATTGTCCAAATGAAATCCAGATGCCCCGTCATAGTCTTCAGGCAGGCAGAACTGTATTTTTTAGTGAGGCTCCACACCTTTATGGTCCTGTCTGCACTGCCAGAGATTAGCGTGTTTCCTGTGGTTGTACAGTCCAGGCATAAAATGTCGCTCATATGCCCCGTAAAATTTTTGATGTTCTCCCCCTTCTCGTAATCCCACACCTTGATAGAGTAGTCTGCACTCCCAGAAGCAAAGGTGACTCCGTCTTGGAGGTATTTCAGAGAAATGATACAGGAGGTGTGTCCCGTGAGAGTTTTAAGAGGGCTGAGCGTAGAGCCTTTTTTTGAGGAGGAGCTGCTCATTTGAGAGAGGTGCAGGCTGCTTTGGCCCATGTTTTAGAATTTAAGAGGATCTGGCCATATTTTGATGGTTTTGTCGTAGGAGCCAGTCACCAGCTTGCTGTTGGGAAGGGTGATCATCGATCGGATGCCCCCAATGTGGCACTGGAAGTTGCCAATGTTCTCGAAGGTCGTCATATCAAACATGTTGACAGCTCCATCGTCAGAGCCAGTAATGATCTTCCTTTCTGGCAGTCTCAATGCCACGTATACCGTCCTTGAGTGATTCTGTGATAGGTGTCATCTCTACTGAGGCAAATGATGCACTTTTTGCTATCTTTTTTAGAGAAGATGGAGGGATGGATGGTAACTGTTCGACCATGGCGTTGGGATTGCCCTCCTTACTTGGACTCACCATTGAGGAACTACTTTTGTGGAGGGTGATCAGCAATGGTCCAGCTTGCGACAACTTATTTTAAAATACATTGAAGTATGATTTGATGCTCTCCAATCTGTTGTAGTCGATTTCGGGCGTTTCATCGTGCATCGACATCAGGTTGTCGTAGTACTTCCGAATATCCTTAGCCTTAGACTCGTCTCCTCCCTCAAAGACCAGTTTTTCGAGCAATTACCTGAGCCCAATGCTGCTGCTGTAGTCCTTACTGGCCAGGACATCTTCAAAAGACTCATAGCTAGCCATGTAGGAGGTCCCAAAGGCCTCCTCCACCTTCTTTAGCATTAACTCCTCAGTCTGCTATTATGAAAAGTTGTACCTTTTGGTAGCTCATCTTGAACTCCTCCAGCTGCCCGTTGATGTTACCCTTCAGTTCCTCTATGGTTTTAGTTATATTGGTCAGCATATCTGTCAGTTCGCTGCTGAACCTCTCGATTTCAGTATTGACCACGTCATCGTACATCTTTCTTCGGGACTATCGGTTGACCAGGTAATCGTGAATGTCGGCCTCCTTGCTGAGCCCCTTCATGCTGAAGGCCATTTTTTGTTAGAAGAGGAGTTCGGCAATATCGGCGATGTGAGTGGAGAGGTCGTGTCTGCAGTACTGTTTTTTGAGGAGACAGGCTGAGCAGGAGAGTCTTTCTGTGCAATTGGGGTGTGTGCAGAAGTACTAGATTGTTTTGGAGGGGTGCTTGGGACAGCTGACTTTATGGTCCAGCTTATAGGCCTGCTACTGTTCCACCGGCTACTCCATCAGTTATCTTCTTTGTTAATAATAATCCGGATAAACTGCACCCTCCCCACAGTGATCAGACAAGAGAAATATGGTCAGCTATTAAATAATTCCTCCTTTCTCTGAGACCAAAAAATGACCCATTCAATGCTTATTAGTCACATTTAATAATAACATACATGGCAGTTCGTGGGAGAAGAGCAGCCAAAAAAACAGCCTCTGCTCTGCTGGACATCGTCAACATCTTTGGACCAGAACTCAACCCCAGCCTCACATTTAAGTTACCTGCCAGCAGACTTATCCGCAATCAATAGATGTTCGACGAACTACAACAGATGAAGTAAACAGCAGCCAGTCACAACGTCGCCTACCTGACGGCCAACCAAGTGTAGTCCATCTACCGCATGTTTGTCATCCACCCTCACATCGCCACTGTCGAGGCCCTGACTGGAAAGGCTCTCACAACTCAAAATTACAACCGTCCATAAGACTATCTCTCCTTCATCAACCCATAGATCGTGAAGGGCGAGGGATAAAATGAGGTGGAGGAGAGTTGCCTGGTGTTTCCCTTTCTCAAGTTTTACGTTAACAGGTTCGATGAAGTGACCCTCAAGTATAGAAACTAGCGGAGGGAGTTCAGGTAAGACAAGTTCACGGGGATCATGGGGCAGATGGTCCAGCACTGCATCAGCCACCTTGATGGACAAATAATGCTCGATTACCAGATCAGCAAAGGTCGCTATACCTTCTAGCCTGACATTGTTCGGTTATTCCCCAAAAGTTCCTTTCTCCTCAAGGAGTATTCCTATCGTATGAAGGACTATTATAGGAAGGTCAACCCGACTTAACAATAGGTGAAGAAGTGGGAAGCAACCAGAGAGGACTACTTAGGTCGGATCAAGGAGTAGTACGAGAAGGAAGCCAAGTTTGTGGGCGAGGGCCTAAACAACAAGACCCTCAAATTCCACTGAAATATGATCGTATTGTCGAGATAGTAGTCAATACATGCAGTTCATCATATTATATATCATTTTTGGTTTCCCTCTAGAAGTTTCTAGAAGTATGTGATTGTCTTTATCCTGCTGTCTTCCCTCTCCTTCAGCTCCTCCTCCGTCCTTTTCTAGCTCTGCTCAAGCTTCCCCTGCAGTAGTTATACCTCTCTACACTTCAGCTCGTACAGCTCCCGCATGGCTCTGAGCTGCTCTCTGCTTTACTCCAGCTCTTCCTGGACTGACTCGACAGTCAATGCTTCTTGCCTGAGTCTGTAGTTTTACCTTCTGACTTCAGAGCACACCTGACACCCCTCGTACTGTCTGTAAGCTGGCAGATTGGCTTCTACGGGAGTAGCATTCATGTTGAGGAGGGAGTGAATATTTCTGTTGAGCTGTTTGAGTTTGGATGTCTGCATGATATTTAAATATTTCTGCTGTCGGGCCTATCACAAGCATCGATATGTGACTCTTTTATGTTTGTGCAGCTTGGGTCATTCTAGCTGCTAAATGAGGCTAATAATTTGATATAATGATGGGAGTATCAACTGTGTCGTATCTGCTCCTACTGGTGGCAGCCCTATCTCTCCAACTAAACTCTGCCTCTTTGACCAAGCTGCCACCTCCTCCTTCTCCCTCTCCGCAGCAATAGTATCATGCTGCCCTTTCCGACAGTCACCTCGGCTATACGACGTTCCTCAGGTTCATAAGCAACATAAACAACCTCAACAACAACGCCGGTTTCATCAGAAGATCTTTGATTCTGGACTACAACAACCAGTTTCCGCAGTTACAGCATACCTTCGATGAGATCAACATTGGCATAAAGGCCATAAAGAAGAGTCTGATTCAGAACAACTTGCTCGTCAACTCATACCAACCGACCTGCCCAAAGCCCGGAACCTTCAATCCCACAGTCATTGAGCGCTATCTTTCTTACACAATTCAGAAGGAGAAAATAGCAGTCGATATGCTGATGCGTACTCCTCAGCTTATCTATCTCATCCCATCAGCCTAGCAAATGTACCAAACCTGTAAGCAGTACGTCAGTCTTGTTCGTTCGACCATGAAGGGTAAATTCTGCAACCCTCTCCACCAGCCAGGAGCCCATAAACCCCATCCCGTCATGCTGGTCTACAAGAACAACTTGGTGGCTGGGAACTGGTACTACGGCTCCACAAATCAAGCTAGATACGTTGCTCTGCTGTACAGTATGTACCAGAAGCATAATTTGACCTCCTGTCCCCTGAGCAAGCCATTCGTGAGGCCCAACCAGAACATCTGCTTTGACTGTCCACCCAACTCGATTTACAACTTGGGAACTCAGAATTGTGACTCTTGTCAACCCGGCTACATTTTGGACATCAGCCAGGGACAGGGACAGTGCAATCCCTGTTACGGGGAGATATTCCTCATAAACCACAGGTTCATCTGCGAGCCATGCACCGTTTAGTCAGGACAACTGTTTAATCCATCCACCTATACCTGCTACACTTGTGGGCTGCAGTACTTCTTGAATGCAACTTCTCTGACCTGTCAGCTAATAAACTGCCCCACTGCCGCTCCTCGCTTCAACCGTCAGCTATTTATCTGTTAGCCATGTCCCTCAGGACTGGTGATCGACACAAGTGATCCTTCGATATGCGTAAATCCCAAGCTGATCGGGATATGTCCTCCTTCGACGCCATACTTTATTGACGAGTGGGGCAAATGCTCCATTTGTCCGGATGGTACAATTTACAACAACGTGACACACATATGTTAGACTGGTCCTGCTGTGAAGAAAATAAGCAACACTTCGACGGCCGTGCTGGCGGCCAAAGGTAAAAACTTCACAACTATAATAACTGCCACAAATGTTGTCAATTCGACAAGAAATAATCACTCCTTGAAATACACATTTAACCAAACAGCCAACCAGACAGCAAATATTACTGCTAAGAACCAGACAGTCAATCAGACACTGAATGTTACAAATCATACACTCAACCTGACGGACAACACAATGAACATGACTAATAGCACACTTAACACCAGCTTGAACAGCAGTGGACTTAACTTGACGAGAAGAAAACACACCCTTGTCAACACCTCCAATCATACAGCTGCACTCAAACACAACATGAGTGCAATCCATAAGCAACATACGAACTCAGTCAACATGACGACTGCCAACGCCACAGCCAATGCTACAGTATATACCAATAGCACAGTCAATATCACAACCAATGCGAGTAGTAAACCCAATAGGATTGCCACAGTCAATTCGAATACCACAGTGAATGCAAGCACAACGAATACTACAATCAACGCGAGCAGCACAGTAAATGGAACTGTCAACAGCAGTCATCTTTTGGATTTGCACCCTGACAGAGTCCACATGTCTGTCAGGAGACTGCACCTGTTGCAGAGGTAGTCCCAGAATGGTCTGTATCGATGATCGTCATTAATTATCATACTAATTATGTTACACTATTCACCAGATTAATGCAAATAATATAAAATCAAAATATTTTAGCCATTATGGCTATCAGCTCCCTCCTCCGACCCTCCTCCTTTTCTGCTATGATCCTGTCCTTCAAATGCTACTGGGCCTGTGGCTGCAGGATGCCGAAAGTTGTGAGGTCTTCCCTCGCCTAAGAGTAGTATCCTATTCTGTGGTATAAAATGCCTCTCTGAAGATAGTACTCTGCTACCTTGGACTTCATCTTGAGCAGCTGGTTGTAGCAGACCAAACTGTTGACGTAGTTGCCCTGCTGCTAGTAGCACCTAGCCTTCATGTAGACCAATCTCGGCAAACAGCGCTACTCCAATTTCCCCATACACTACTCTGTCAGCCTCAAGCAGCTTTCGGTTTAATTCAAGCTGAACTATGCTTATGCTGCCACCCAGTAAGCTCTGTTGTCGACAATCTTGAAGGTCATGATATGCTGGAAGTGCTGCCTGACCTTCAGATACTTTTGTTGGTGGAAGTAGATGATCATAAGCAGGAGGTGAATGTCCGAGTGTGGCTGGTGAACGGCCAGCATTGCTTCTGCTTCCTTTGCTATTGACTATAGATTGGTCTTGGGCATTTAGGGAAAAGTTGCCTTTCTGAGGAGACCCTGCAACTTGACCTGGTCAGGGACAGTATAGACAGGCAAAGGTTTTGGCTGCCTTGATGCTAAAGTCTATACTATTGGGATAAGCACCTTCTCCTTTGCTTGTACCACCGTGTAGCTCTATCCCTCCCCGCCCTTCAGTAAAATATCCTTGCTCTTCTATATCGCTCTCACCCTAATTTCATTCTAACTCTGTTCTCTTTTGGGAGCCACAAGTCCATCGACATCATCAACCCTTTCCTCCATCTTCCTGAACTCCCTTGCTGCCTCATCCTCCCCTCTGATCATATTTCTGCTGTACTGTAGCACCATCTATCTTTTCTGGTGCTCCTTCTCCTGCTCAGCCAGTCTTGAAAGCTGTCTTTAGAGCTACAGTCTTCTCTTGATGTTGCTGTCCAGCTACTGATTGATCATAATTACTTTCTGATTGATGCCTCGGTCGAAGATAGATAGAGTAGGGGAGGTCAGATGAGGACGAGTGTCTTGAAGATGCCTGAAGTTAATGTCCTGAGGCTTGATGGCTTTCTGAATATGCTATTACTGCTTGATTTCCAGGAGAGAGTCCTATATTGAGTGTCTGCTGGAGGGGGCTCGAAAGCTAAAGGCATCGAATTATCGTTTCTTCATCTTATTATTTTAAGATGTATAGAATTCTAATAGGAAAGAGGATACCTGCAAAGGGAAGGGTAAGAAGGAGAAATATTTCAAAGTAATCACGGAGAGGGTGAAGAATACAGGTGAACGATCTCTTCCTTACTCTTCTGCAGCCGACTTATCTCCCGCTTTAGTTTGTCTATCTCCTAAACTAGCTCTTTGAATATTCCCGCCCACTCCTCCTTCTCCTCTTGATGCTTTTCCTTCTTGTGCTGCAACCTCACCTACAAGTACTGGCATCTTTCCTCAGCCGCCCTGCTGCTCTCTACCAACTGCCTATACTCCTCGCCCCATCTCTCTACCTTCCCATTTATTGCCTCCAAACTGCCCCTTAGCTCGTCCTCCCTCATCGTCAACTGCTCAATTCTAGTTAGGAGATGCTCACGTTCTATCAACAGCTGTCTGTTGCTTAGTTTGAGGGTGCTTGATTCGGGGTCGGCTGTTGAAGTGTTTGGTTGGGGGCTGTGCTGCAGGGAGAGTTCGTTGAGCTACTGCCTGATTTGGAGAATTTACCCGTCGTAGTCCTTATCATGGCTGTCCAGCTGCCGCAGTTGCTTATTTTATCTGACCAACCTTTCTATTTTTCGCTAACTTTAGTTCCTGTATTGCAGGTATTATCTCTCGATCGATCTATATCTCTCCATCTGCTCAAGTAAAGCCTTCTGACTGTTTTATAGGGTCCTCAACTGTTAGTGACTCTCAAATGGTCTATCATGACTGATGCCAGATTTAGGCGGGTCATTTTAACTGATGATTGACTGCAACTGCAAAACCTTTTGCTCATATCCCTTGAGCCTGCTCTGACAATCTTTAATTTTGTGTTTCAATTATCCAATCTTCCTATTTTTTTCCTGGAGCTGGTCGGACAGCTCGCAATTCCTTAGGGTGGCCTCTTCTGACCTTCGGCGTAGTTCCTCCAGTTAACTTCTGTCTGAAATGGCCTGACGATGTTTGTGCCTACTTCTCGATCGATGCAAAGACCGCTGGGAGTGAGTAGTCAGTGGCTTTTTTATTTTGCTTCTACGCTTGGGCGGAGGTTGGTCTTTGACGTCTTTGAGGTAATTCTGGTAGTCTCTGACATCTCCCAGGCACCTCTCCCTGTAGCAGTGGTGCTTCTTCAGATTTTTTAGGCTGGTTGACATTGTGGGAATAACCGATTCAAAATAAGCTTAATATTACTGTATTTGCCACACTCTTCATAAAATCATCAAAATTTAGGATTGAGCCCTGATATCTTCTTCAGGTGCTTCTTAAACTTGTTCTACTTTGGAACCTTGTCCTTCAGGTGCCGAACAAACTCATTCAGAGCCTTTATTGGCTCCTGCCCCTGAAACTCACTCTTCATCTGCCTGGTGAAAGTGTCCTCGTTCGAGATCGAGGGAGGAGGATCAATGCTTCTTATGGTCTGCGACAAAGACCTTGACTGGTACTTTTTGTATGTCTTCCTCGTCAGGCCTTCTAATTTGGGCTCCTTAAGCTTATCCAGCTTTTAGGGGGAGATGTTTGGAGAGGTGCAGGCTGATTTGGCCACCATAGAGCTAAATTTTTCCTGGTCCTGCCTGGTGAAGCTACAATAGCTGCTAAAGTAGTAGGGTGACAGCAATTTCAGCATGTCCTCTTTGTCTCTGAGAGAGTTCAGGTGTCTTATTTGGGATGAAAAGTCAGACTCTATGATTGATGTACCAGCTTGCCGAATGAGACTGACCCTCCTGAATGCCTACATGCTCTTCAGAGACTAGTAAGGGGTGTGCTACTTGTTAGTTTTCTTCTCGAGACAGGGAACTACCTTGACTGACTTTCTTCTTTTTTTGAAGGAAGAATGCCCGTTTTTGGTGCAGATCAACTTGAGGAACCAGTTGATGTTGAACACTTCCTTATCTTCTCTTTGGATGTTTTTGTGGCTGACTATGTCCGAGACCAGACTTAAAGCCCGATAGACCCGACTGCATAACTTTTATTCCTGGGAAAACTATATTTTCCAGAGCGAGGGAAGGGCGTGCCGGATGTTGAGAGAGGCCAGTAGATCACCTTGCTATACTGTGGTGATTCTAAGCTAGCCTTCAAGGGACAGGGTTACCAGGTTGTTCTGCAGCGTAGACATTGAGCTAATGGCCTCCTTGTGTATATTTTTGTTCCACAACATCTTTAGTTTATTTCCCTAAATCGATTGTGTCTCTGGTATGGCCACCACCTGGTACTGCTTGTTGCTGAGCTGTGTTGACAAGATTTATCGAACTGGTCTCTGAACGTTGAACTTCTTGAATGAGCTACCACACTTGGCAGAAGAGCAAAGAGGGTCGATGTCGAAAGTGATTACATGCCCTGTGCCATACCCCACTGACATTGTATTCGTCCTCTGTTTGGTGTAAAAGGCAATCCCTTGCGATAATGTCTTGGTCTAAAGGTATCTCTGGGAAGGAGTTAGGACCTGGCTGGTGCTTTAGAGGGATACCAGGGAGTTTAGCTTGCTGTGAGGAAATCGCAGATGCCCGTGTTTGCTGAACTCGACAAGTAGGTTGTGGTTCTTGCGGCTCAGTCGATAAATATATACCTTGTCGTTAGGGCAGCCGACTGCTAATAGTGGCTGTTGTTCTGCTATCTTCAATGCGCAAGGAGCAGCCTCAAGTTCAAGCACATGAGTAAGCTTGCAAGATTCATAGTCCCATATTTTGACGTGACTGTTCTTGTCGCAACTCGCCATCATTCCATACTTCTAACTGAGCTCGAACAGACTGATTTAATGACTGGAGCTACCGTTGGCCTGAGTGATGCTTTTCCTTGGCCCCTCTTCCTAAAACCTGCCCTCGGGCCATACATTGATATTTCCATCTTTGGTGACAGTTGTGAAGAAGCGATTGACCACGTCTGACCTGACATGGATGACCTATTACCGGAAGTATTAAGGGGACTGCATCTTCCATTTGAGCTCTAAATCTTAGCTGTAGCATTGTAAACTACACTTAGAAGTTGATAGTAAGAAGCTGTTACCGAATCGGTTCACATTGATGACCTCCTCTTCAGCTCCACACAGTTCCACGACCCTCCTGACCCTTCCATCTGATACCGTATGCACTCGACAGGACACATTCGTGAATATGTAAAACTATGGCTCTGGAAGGTCCATGTTGAAAAAGGTGAAGAGGCCCAGTTGCTCTTGAAGGGGGACTTTTTGCCTGATCTGCTCTAATTGAACCAGATTGAGCCGAGAGTCAGCAAATATGAGACTGTGGCCCAAGCAC
>Ga0100378_1004169_pt1 | contig 13561 bp, 12 predicted proteins | sample CryGeymeta201502_FD_81535 | JGI IMG/M metagenome (GOLD analysis project Ga0100378, IMG submission 81535) | Groundwater microbial communities from Crystal Geyser aquifers in Utah, USA - Crystal Geyser metaG 2015-02 | ecosystem: Environmental > Aquatic > Deep subsurface > Groundwater | place: USA...
GGGTTGAAGGCAGCACTGTCTATAAATGGCTAAATTCCTTGATGTTGGTAAAACATCTGTCTATTTTGGGAGAGCAATTGGATCAGGAAACTGCAATTGACTCCACTATTGTTTTCCAAGAAAGGAAAGAAATCCTTTCTCTAAGTTTGTTTCTCCTCATTAACCATTTCTGTTTCACTCTTGTTCTCTTATTCTTTTATTAATGACTCTTTGTCATCCTCAATGATCTTCTTCTCCTCCTCCTAAGTGATTGGAGATTATTCTTATTGTTTCACAAGAGAATCAGCCTTGTTTTATTCTGAGCTCTCAGAATTTTCACCTCCTTCCCTTATCCGTTTCTCTTTCTCAAGGGTTTCATAAGCCTCGAGCAGTTTGGCTCTTCTTTAGAACTCTTAGACTTTCTTAGGTCCTACCTTGTCAAAGAATTTCTGAGCATGAGATCTAATTTGGCTCAGGGATCTATTTTTCATGTGATCATGGATTTTTTTCCAGTTCTTTCCATACCTCTAGAGAAGAGATTCAAAGAGATATGACTCGGCGGTGGACCACCTGCCGACCTTGTCTTTCTTTTGGTGGGGTTTTCGAATAGGAGTGGACATTTCAACTGATTCTTGTTTGACAGGAGAATACATTGTACTTTTTACTTAGATCAAAATATATATAATTCTGATAGTATTTCATACTCTTAAATATAAGTTCTGCTTATTTCTGATCATACTGTGGGAGTTTAGCTTATTTTAATTAAATTGATCTTTTGCTACACGTGTTTCATGGAGGCTAGTTTGTTTATGATGATTTTATTGGGAGCTTAGAGATATTAAGCTATGACAGAATCTATACTATTTTTAAGAAAGTCTATCTTTGGCTTCAAAATATATCAATTAATCAAGACAAGGTGCCTCTGTAACGTTCACTGGCTCCCCAAAGGGTCAGTGTTCTTAGTGTCATTTGGCAACTTCATTCCGGAGTCTTATTTTATACTTTTTCCTGATATCAAAATATCAAGAATTCTTGCAAATGATGACAAAGTATGCGATGAATAAAATTCGATAAAATGACTGGAAAAATGGCAATGGAATCATTGTTGAACCTTTGTATTACTTTGATATAATTGACTCCTGAAATGTAGACCGAGGAAGCAACAAATCTCCACAAATAGGAGCAGGAGGAAGGAGAGAATAAACCTTACGTGGGATACGTCAAAGACGAGGACTACTATTTTGATGGCTACTCGCATTTTTCCATCCACTAAGAAATGCTCAAGGACACAGTCAGGACCAAGGCCTACATGAAAGCCATTGTGAACAACCCTGAGCTCTTCAAGGATAAGATAGTATTAGATGTAGGCAGTGGAACAGGAATTTTGAGTATTTTTGCAGGTATTTTTTGACTGATTCAGCAAAGAGTGGCGCCAAGCATGTCTATGGCATTGAAAAGGCAAATATCTTCAACCATAGCAGAAACATCATCGCTTAAAATTAGCTCAGCGACAAGATTACCATCATCAATGGACTCGTGGAATAAATAGAGCTGCCTGTTGAAAAAGTGGACATCATCATTTCAGAGTGGATGGGGTACTTTCTACTTTATGAGTCGATGTTTGACTCTGTTCTATATGCTCGTGACAAGTGGTTGGCAGAGGGTGGCATCCTGCTGCCCAATAGAGCCAGAATGTACATCGCAGTTCTGGATGATGAAGCTTACTACAATAAAAAATTGGTATTGCTGTTGCTATTTAGAACTATTGGAACAGTGTGTATGGAATAAGTATGAAGTGTATGAAAAAGTGGGTCCTATCGGAACCTATAGTAGATCCTATCAACCATCAGGACATTCTTTCCAATTCATTCAAGTTCTATGACATTGATCTGGAGAAAGTCACCAAAGCTGAACTTGATTTTGAAACAACGTTCGAACTGAAGATTGAAATGGAAGGTGGCCTCTATGGCTTTGTGTCCTGGTTCGATTGCGACTTCAGTCACGGGCACAAAAAGATTGTGCTGTCGACTTCTCCTTACAAAAAACACACGCATTGGAAGCAAACGGTATTTTACTTGGATAACCCTTTTGATGTTAATCCTGAAGATAACATAACTGGGAAGATAACAGTGAGCAAGGCCAAGTAGAATCATAGAGAACTGAACGTGAGGATAGATGTTTCGTTGAACTAGAAAGAGAAGTGGCTTCAGTACTACCGGATTTCATGATGCATACTATTACTGTAGGCATAAGAAGATATATTTATTTGACTTTAATCTATGTTCCTCTGCAGCAACATGTGTACTGGTGGGGAGATGGAGCCCGAACTCCACGTCAAGGAGGTCCCATTCGAAGCCAAGTTCATGACAGAGTTCACCAAAGAAATAAAAAGGCATAAAAAGAACACTCACGTCCAGATGAAACGATCAAAATATGACGACCACCTGGATTACCACGTCCAAAAAGGAACAAAGTTCACTGATCCCGATTTCCCACCAAATGAGCATAGTCTTAACTTCACCATCGAGGGTAGAAAGCTGGGCTGGGAAAGAGTGGGAAAGGTAGTCCCCAATGCTACTTTTGTTGAGGGTGATTTCACCCCCAGTGACATTCAGCAAGGAAATATCGGTGACTGCTACTTTTTGTCTTCTATTGCATCACTGGCTGAGGTGCGGGAAAGAATCTCCAACATCTTCCTCAACAAGCTTGAGTATAGCGAGCAAGGAATTTATAAAATTCTGGTTGTTCAAGGAGGTGCTCCAGTTTAGATGGTTATTGATGACTACATCCCGGTTTTTGCTGACACCAACAGACCAGTCTTCTGCAAAGCTACTGGAAGATAAGTCTGGGTCATGTTACTCTAAAAAGCATGGGCTAAGATCAAGGGATCTTATGGAGCTATCAGTGCTGGATGCCCTCATGAGGTCCTTCAAACTTTCTCAGTTGGTCCTTGCTATTATCATCAGCTCGACTAAGACACTAGCCCTGAGTATATTGACTAAATTTGGGACGACCTTGTTGATGCTGCTGAAGAAGTCATGCCTGTTGTGGCCGGAACAAAAACAGAAGTTACTCTGAAAGGGTTGATGCCTTTCCATGCTTACACTATCCTTGAATCAGCAAATGTGGTCAGTCACGGTAAGACATATCGAATCGTCAGAATGAGGAACCCTTGGGGAAATACTGAGACTACAGGATTTGCTAGTGAGAACGATGAATAATTTTGGAATGGGGTAGATCCCAAGATTCAAAAACTGATGAGGCCTGCTGTTGGTAAAAATGATGGGGACTTCACCATTACCTTTGAAAATTTCATGAAAAACTTCAACAGCATCGATATTTTGAATGACATAATTGGTTTCAGTTACGAGTTTGAGAAAATAAAAATGTACAGAGGATAGCCTCTTTTCATCAGATTTGATATAACTGAAGAGCATGAAAGTTTTGTCACTGTTGAGAGGCAATATGGTAAAGGAGATAGCAATCAAGATGTCATGACTACTAACTATGGCTACACTAGAATGATTATTGCCCACCAGAGAGATGAAAACACTTTTGAGTACTTCAATTCAATTCTTGAATCTGACTTCCCTGACTGCACCACCTATGTCACCTTCAAGCCAGGAAGATATCTCATGTACGTTGAAATCGATGATCCTAAACTCCAAGATCGTTTTGATGCTACCTTCTCATACTACTTCGATACCCTATAGAATGGCGAGGGAAAGAAAATTAGCTTTGAGTATGATGAAAAGTATCCTCAATTTTTGGAAGCCGTCTTCATGAATCATGCTCTGAGAATGAACAATGAACCTTCAAGAATCGGACCTAAGCCTGAAGATTGGGTCAAGTCTAACTTCATGTACAAAGAAGGAGGCTTCGGTTATGTAATGGTCAACCTCCAGCAAGGAACCAACATTAGAATTTCGGTAACAGTCAACAGAAAGTAATTGTATTTTTATTCAGGAAAATTGAAGAAAACGGATTCAAATTGCTGACTCGTCAAAGCAATGAGGAAACAATAAGTGGAGGCTAGTATCAAATATATGTCTTTACTTGTATTTTGGATGGACAGTAGGCTGAAAACTACACTTTTCCACCCAATGGCTTCAGGATTGCTAAAATTGCATGATCTATCACATAATCTCATCATTTACATTAACATATGCCTATAATAATACTATTGTCTAACAATTATGGACACTCCTAAAAAAAGGTCCATCTTTCATGAGGATACCCACCTTGAAACCGATAAAAGCTATACCTCAGGCTCTGAGGCTAACCACTTCAATATAAGAGCCCCAACAGAGAATAAGAATATAGACCATTCAATAGTCAAACAATAATAGAAAGGAATGTCAAAGACATAGCAAGAGCTGAGGTCCCACAGCATCATAGATAAAATATTGACAAATTGTAATCAATTATTAACCTTAGCTCGGCTCAAAGTGATCAATCACAATATGAAACCATTCAATCACAAGATGGAGCTTTATCGAAAGTACAACCACCAGAAAGCCAAAACAGACGGTTCTTTTGCCTCAGGGTCATAAATAATGTAAAAAGGATCTTCAAAGAGTATTAATTTATTTTACCTAGTACAATAGGCATTTGACGAGATAAACGACAAAACTTCAACCGCTTTAAAAATGAAGAGATCATTTTCCCACAGTATAGGGGAATAAAAGAAACCTTCAAAAAAATATAATAAATCTCAGCAAATATCCATCAGTGGCTTAATTTCCTATGAGTTCAGGTCAATAAACTCAAAGAATAGGCTGGCACTCACCCCTCAGGCTGCAGACAATGAAATGATGGCTTAAATTGTCGCAAGTAAGAAGCGATCAAGGGCATCCATAGATCGATAGTACAAGATCCACATGAAGACTGACCCAACCGATAAAATCCAAAAAGATCTGAATCAAGCAATCGGATACAATTATGGAAGCTAGGTTAGTACAGAACAATACTTGAAGGCATTTATGCGAGAGAAAAGAAATTCAGTTGTTGTATATGGTCAACCGGCCAAATAGTATACTTCCCTCAAAAAATTGAGCAAAGAAGTACCATAGCTTGACCAAGCTTACTTCATGGTCGAAAAGATAAAATAAGTAACAGCTTTATCAACAACAAAAGCTCAGCAGAAGGCAAGACTCGGGGTGAGGACAAAAAATGATCAGTTGGTCTTTGAGAAGAGAAGAATTCCTCAGAGCAAGAAAAGGATCACAACTGGCAAGATAATAGATCCAGCTTTATTGAGCTGATGATTTTATTAGACAGTTTTATAGAATATTTTTTGTTTATAAGTTTTAAAATAATAACAAATGTAACAGTAAGAGGGGGAGCAGTTCATCGTGGCACCTATCATGTCCAACCAAAAGTAAACTTAGTTCAAAGAAAACATCCTGCAAACAATATTTGGAGTGCACAAGAATAATCTCAGCCTGCATCGAATCGAGGAACTCATTTTGTTATTCCCTATCACATTCATAATTCCACTAGTCGTAAGCAACAGGATAGTGGCTATCGTAGTGCCAACAGCTATCAACGTAATACTAAACCTACTCGAAGATATATTCAGATCCGAAACACTGAATATTGGCACTGTGATAGTCCGAAACTGCTTCCTTGGGATATTTACTTTTTTGTGGGCAAGCCATTTGTTCTTTCTCATCCAGTACAACAATACTTAGATCTACAACATCATTTTCTCAGGAATAGCAATCGCTACTTCGATTTACACAATTGCTAGATAGCCTGTCAAATAATTCGGAGCTAATGGATTCTAAAACAACGAGGTTGGATGGAATTCAACCCTTTACATGCGCTTCTTCATCGCTTTTCCAACTCTTTTTGCCTAATTCATTATCTTCAACAGCATGGAGCTGACAGGTATCATGCCTTCTAACCCATATTTATTTCCTCTCAGAATCATCAATTCTCTGATCTTTGTCACCTGGTGGTTTGGCTGGCTATCCTCACTTGGAACAACGCTTTACTTTATCTTGAACAAAATGGCAACACTTATTTTGGGAAACCAATCAGAATCATCCTTTAAAGGTGCTCTCATGGGCATCATCAACAACATGATTCCAATAGCCATCTACATGATCATCTATAGTAGATCAGGAGAGGTAACTCTGACTCCTATGATAACGGGAGCCTCTGCCACGTCAATTGTTACCTTTTTCAGATATAACCTATTTTGGAACCGAATATCTTCCAACTATTGGCGTTCTCTTATTCTGATACTTATTTAGGTTGCAGTCTGCATCATGCTAAACATACTAAATTCAAAGGTCAACCTTTCATCGGTTAACCTGACCGTACTATTAGCGATAGACATTGCCCTTTATGTTGCTTTCTTCCTAGTCAAATAATTGTTGAAAGGATGGTCGTATTTTGGCCTCATAGTCAATGTTGAATGTATCAAGTTGACTTACCTTAATTTGGCTCAAAGAATTGTTCTCAGAATTATCTCAGCTTTGTGTATTCTTGTCATAGTGAATGGCTATTCTCAATAATATATGTCAATCTTACCCTACAGTGCTCACATTCTCAACTACACTGCTGTTCCCTTTCTTACATACAGGTCTTTCAAAAGATGCATCTCATAAAGTACTTCTTTCTCACTTCATGTTTCTTTGTTGCTTGGGCTGATTCTTATCAACGCTGGGAGAATCCCTTAGGGTATTTTACTTGTGCTTATGATCCCTCCTTTCCCTAGCTGGATTTGGACTTCAATTATTAGTATCTTCAAAATTCCTAAGAAACTTCTGCATAAAAATTAATGTCTTTATCAAATTGCCTACTTCTTCCTCAGCTTCCTTGGATTCTGTATCTACTTCCTGACACTGGGTACCCTTGAATTGACAATGGTCTTCGGCCTACCCATTTATTACCCAGTGATTCCAACTTAAACAGAAGGATTTGAAGTTAAAAGTGCATAAAATTCTCTCTACGAAAAAATTCTTCAGAACGTCGACAAGTCAATCTTCCGTTACTACGAAAAGGGTTACTATTTGCTTCGAATATAAAAATACATTCTCTTGTTGGACATCAAATCCAATTGCTTTGGATTTTGTTAGCTGATGGATATTAGAGGCCTGCAAGTTCAGGAAGTTACATCCTGCCACAGCAAGGAAGGAGAAACGATTGATAAACTTGTTGAGGAAACTTGGGGAGATAATAAAAAATGTTTTTCATTAGAACCTTACGACTATGTATTGACTCCTTATGTCCGGGAAAAGGTGAGTGTTCCTACATAAAATGAAATTCAGCTTACTGGTATCATCGAATCTAGTGAATTTGTCACTCTTTTTAAGTCAGCCGCATTAAAGGCCATTGTCTGGGAACTATCTAAACTTAAATTAACTGAGAACCAAGTGAGAGATGCTGAAGTTATGGCAGGATAGTTCTCAGCCATCTTCAAGAAAGATGCAGCCGAATCACTGTTCCCTTATGAATTTGCTTCTAGGTGTAACATTAATGGAGCATACCCTGTTCAAAGTGGTAAGGTAAAGCTGAAACCTCTAAACCCGAAAGGAAAAAAGACAGAAGTAGTTGATGACTTTCTAGATTTGCTCGATAACAGTGGCGGGGCATAGAAGTTTGAGGTAAGCAACAACAACCTCAACGAGAAATAAAAATCAAACGAAGATTCTAAAATACTCAGATAGACTAAACAAGATGAGCTCAACATGGTCATCGTCCTTACTTTTTATTACTACGCCATTGGAAAGCAAGACTACATCAATCAATCAAAAATATATCGACTGATCAAGCGAGAATCCGACGCAGTTACTCAAATTGAATTTGAAAATTTTGCCAAAATCATTTCCTTGGCTATTGGTGCTGCCTTTAAAATCAGCGTTGACAAATATATCGAAGGAGATCTGTAAGTCTCCTTCGAAGATTTCACAGAATACGAGAAAAGTAACAATTATGTTATGTAGCTTCTTTCCTCGGAACTAGCGATTCTGATTAGTTCAAAAGGGCGATTTTGGCTGACAAGGAACATGTGTGGAATTTAACGTACTCTAAAAAAATGTTGGGCATCAAGCGAATGGCTCATTCATAAACAACCATGTTTGTCTTCAAGGTCGACGAAACCATTCTAAAGTCAGTATGGAACAACTTGAGGTTAGAACTAATTTACGCAACAAATAACGACGATGAACGATATTCAATCCAGACACATCCCAATTTAATGCGTAACTTATGGGTAGAGGCTTGTGAGGAGCCATTCGGATATCCAAGCTACCACAGTGGTTTGATGTTGAACCTTTGATTGATATTGCTGGTCTCAGTTTGTATAGTTTCTTTCTAGTTTATAAATAAAAGGTTTCTGAGGCTATTTTTGGATGCGCAAAACTAAGACAAGCACAAGCAGCGAAGCCAACACGAAAAGAAACGAGTATGCTTTTTCTGTGGATACCCATCGTCGAATCGAGATAAGCTCTAACTTTGAAAATGGAAACATTAGTCTTGTCAAACAGGTCAATGAACTTTATGTAAAAAATATACAAGATAGTACATTCTCGAAGCTCTGAATGACGTTGAAAATGTATCCAGTAGAAAATGTTGGTTTCATTTTAAGGCAAAATCAGAAAGAGGCCTGAAAGTAAGGATGATTGTCCAAAATGTGAGCATCTACGATAACATTTTTGAGGTAGTTCTTTCTGTAAGCATAGGACAAACTATATTGCAAGCCGATGGTGAAGGAGGGTAGCAGTGGAAGCTGGCAGTAGGCGACCTAAGCATTTTTTAGTGTATATTGAGATTAAAATAGTATAGGGATGAGCTTGAACTCATTATTGACCATACTTTCAAAAACTCATAAGATGTTTATTTCTGCTTGAGCGTTCCTTTCACCTACTCTGAGAATGAACAATATCTTGACAATCTAAAAAGCAAAATCCATCCATGCATTGACTACACAGATTAAATCTTGACTCTAACTCCCAATGGCAACAATGTTCATTTATTGACCATTTCTGAAAGTAGATAAGAAGCAACAAAAAATAACAAACAAGGTTCAGAAGATTCAAAGCCTGTGATTTTAATCACTGCCAGAGTACATCCTGGTGAAGTATCTTCATCCTTCTGTCTCCAAGGCATTCTTTAGTTTATTCTTTCCTACAACAATCTACAAGCATATCTACTAAGGAGGTTGTTTGTCTTCAAAATAGTCCCAATGCTCAACCCAGACGGAGTGATTGAGGGCAACTATCGAGCTGATCCTCAGGGTTTCAACCTGAATCGTTTCTACCTTGAACCGAGCAAATAGCAACAGTATTATATTTCCTATGCAGACCGGCTATTTTTTAGATCCAGAAACTGATAAAGAAGATATCCCTCAAACAAAAGATATAGTTTTACTTTGACCTCCACTCACATTCCTGCATCAAATAATCCTTCATCTATGGAAACGCTCATGATGATATAGTAAATCAGACATATTCTCAACTCTTTTGCAAGGTACTGGAATAAAATTTTCCCAGATTCAGATACTACCTTAGTAATTTCGGATAGTAGCATATGAAACATAAGGACAGGGGATAGGCTCTAACAAAGTAAGGATGTGGAAGAGTCGCTATAAGCAAGCTATGTGGCGTTATTTGCTCTTACACCATGTAGTCAAGCATCTTTCCTGCCGCCTACTCTCCTTATCTCAATAAAACTCACAAAAGCTAAGAAAAAAACAAATAATTTCATCTATGTGACAGCGGTAGTAAGAAATTAGACTTTGAGATTGAAAAAGATGAGTTAAAGAGATAGAATATTTTGGTAGCTGAGAACAAGAGGCTAGGATCAGCTATGATGGTTACAGTATTGGATGTTATAGAGAAAAATCCATACACTAGACTCAAGTAAGGCTATATTAGTAATTTTTACAAATAAGTTTCTTTAAAACTTCTACAAAACTAAGAACGATTCAAGATGATGGACATAAAGGCTCACCAAAAAATGAGAATGATCCTTGAGTATATCAAAAATAGGTTTGATGATGTAATTGATCGATAATGGAACTTAGCTGGCCTGATTGGCTAGATTAATTCTTATGACTGGCCTCCCTAATTCAGAAAAATATCAATCATCAATGATGCTGGAATCACCAAAAATAACATCACAAGAAATATATACAAAAAGAATAGATTCAAAACAGAACCGAAGGACCGATTTTAAAAATTGACTTCAATCTCACAACACAAACATAAAACAAAATTCGTGACTGAAAAAGACAAACTTCTCTTTGACAGCAATCGAACAATTTCTCCCAATCCGAATCCAATAAAACCGATAAAAACTTTTTTACCAGAAATCAAATACTCAGTCTAAATGAAAGTCCCCGAAACTAAAGGTCCCCTTCTTGCAAAGTCAAATTCCATTAAATAGACCAATTTGAAATACAATGAGCAGCCTCAGATGCCGAAGCTTGTGATGATCGACTATGTCAATGAAGAAATAGCTAAACTTCAGCCTGACAAATCTGAGAAACAAATGCTAAAACACAACAACTCTTCTCTTAATCGACTAATCGCATCCAAAATGCTGGAAAAATAGAAAAACAGAAGTCGAAATTTTGGATCTAGAGATCTTTAGTTTGTTCTATAGACGAGAAAGCGAATCGCTACGGTAGGCTTGGAAGAGGCAGATAAATAAGGATGTGAGTAGGCTAAGCACCGATAAAAATTATCCTTGAATTAAGATGATTTTCGACCTTCAGGACATTCTGATTTAAAGAGGACTGATCTGATTAAAAAAAAGATGTTCTTGACGAATAAAGCAATATAGTTGTTCAAAAAAAATGATAAGAACAAAATGAAGTTACCAGAGGTGAGCAAGATAAATTTGGTGGTTTAGAACAGCAAAAAAGACCTGAGAAAGGGCAGAGTAGGTGAGGAATAAAAATGTGCTGAGGAATGATGGTGTATCTACTTTTACGATGATTTACTTTTATAATCGTAGTTCAACATTGAATGAGGCTGTTTTCCCACAATTTGCTCATCTGCAATGTCTCCAAATGCGAAAAAAACAACTTTCCTCTCATTATCGAGGTCGAGAAAAGCGTCTATCGTGCATCCGATTTCAATCGAGACAACATCAAGAAACTGGTAAAGAAATTGGATTGGTTCGCCCTCTACAAAACAGTCACCGATATGGGCTAAACCAACTTCCCGAAAGATCTCACACCCGAATATCTCGAAAACTAGGAGGAGCTCAAAAAACTTCACAGAATCATCCTCGACGTACATCTTCTGTAATAAAGACCCACATCGTTGAAGGCAAACTGATATGTCCCAACTGCAAAAGAGAGTACCCTATTGTAAACGGCATTCCCAACATGATCCTCAACGAAAATGAGATCTGATCCTGTCCTTTATTTATCTCACCCTACTTACCCTGATATGGCAGTATTTTCTTAGCAAACTAAACTTGAAAACAAAGAGATAAGATCATTAACCTCAGAGTCTATTATTAAGTATTTCCTCCACAACTATCGGTACTCGGTTCGTTGTTCTTGAATGCAAGTGCGATTTGAATTTTTCCAAAATAGGGGTATTTACTCTATTTGAAATGTTGTTGGACTACACTTTGACTTGATAGGCATCTAGCGGGTGAGCCCAGTTCCAAAATTGTTGGTTGTGTAGGTTTTTGTAAATGAAGGTTTCATCAATATAATTCTATGGATTGGCTTTTGGATTCTCGTTCTTCAATTTGTACCTTAGAGTCGGGTGGATATAGTACCTGTCAAAGTTGTCATTTTTTTTCTTCCCCTTTTATCCCGATCTTGCCAAGACTGGTGGAAGTTTTTTGATTGAGCGATCAGTAGCACTATCGGATATGGTTCTGTGGGTCCGATATTCAAAAAGGCTGTGCTTACGATACGACATTAATTTTATTACTTTAACTCTAAAAATACAATAAAGGTGACTCAGACAGATTACAAAAACAACTTGATCATAAAATCTTAGTCCCTACGATACTCACGTCTTTTGTGTTGCTATAAATGTTGAAGGTTTCTGATTATTGAGGAACCTCGATACCTCTAAGTTTTTAGCGATAGACATTTGTTTTTCCTTTCACCACTCTTAACTTCTTCTTTTGATATATTCGCTTAACATTTTCAGTCTAATTTTTACCCCAATCTTTCAATTTCTAATTTAGTTTATCCTTGAAGTAGCCTTTTTCAATGTTTTACACTTTGCTTCTCAGTACTAGCTGCTTTGTGCCCACTGTGTTCCCGAGTTTCATTTTGACTAATTTCTCTTGCAGGGTTAATGGATCGTACAATGAATTAGATTTGATCTTTCTGTGGCTTTCTGTGTAATGTTTAAGGTACTTTTCTAGTAGGTGGATACTCTGATAGTGCACCCGATGTTGTCTGGTCTCTTGAAAAGCGATTATTGATTTGATGGCTAGAGATTCGAGTAATGACGAGAATGACCTTATGGTATGCATGTCATTGGTCTTGCAATCGGATGTTTTTTATCTTTTTTGGTCAGAAATTGTTAGAACTTTTCGAGATTGATATTCATGTTCGTTAAATATAACCCAGTCCAAATAATTATACTTTTATCAGATGTTAAACTAACTTTGGAAACCCAGTTTGATGGGGTGCTTCTGAATAATTGAAGATGAATAAAGCCCAATCGAATGTGTGGCATTCTCTCCAATCAGTGCAGTCTTGAATCTCCACAGTAAGCTTATTGCCGAAAACATATTAACTTTTGCTTTGTATAGGTGGTCAAGCTTCGTATTTGTGTACTAGCCAACAGCTGATACATTGCTGAGCTGGCCTTCTTTAAAAGAATAGGTCAACTACGTCAATAAATATATACCTCGAGGCCATAGTTGAGTTGTTTGTGGGAGGACATCAAATTTATTTGGGCCATATCGAACAGTCCCTGCCAGTTCTTGATATTTTGAGCGTATTTTCTGAAATCATATGTTTCAAATCTCAAAAATGCTGAGGTTTTGTTGTTGATTTCATATCCAAACAGAACGTCATTTTTCAACAAGAACCAATTTTGAAGACAGTAAGCTCCCATAAATCCCAGTTTGAATTTACCACTGTCGTAAAGTGAGCGGTTATACCAGGTAAGGGCACGAGTAGATCCAATCTCGCACTTGATCCTGTTGTCAGTCTGAAATTTATTTCCGATAATATGAGCCCCAAAACGAACTTTGACACTTTAGAAAGTCCCTTTTCCAAGAATAGAACCATATAGGTCCCATTTGTAGCCTCCTTTTTGAAAGGTTCCGTGATCATAATGTATTTTGATGGAATTGTTTGACTTGACTCTGAAGAAGAGAGCTTTTTATTTCCTTAGTTTGCGAAGGAGTGAGGCTTCGTAACCGTATTAGAGCTATTTTTAGCTGATTTTAGGAACAAGACGAAATTTTGCTACAGATGAATCGCTTTAGTTAGTGAACTTGAAATCGTAAAGTCTATGATGAACCCACTTATTGTTGAAGATGGAGTATGAATATTAGGGGAAATCAGTCCAGTGCTAGTGATGTTTGAAGCAAGGCTGAACCATTCTTCAAAGATAAAATATCTTATATCTTAAAAGAA
>Ga0100378_1004174_pt1 | contig 13555 bp, 11 predicted proteins | sample CryGeymeta201502_FD_81535 | JGI IMG/M metagenome (GOLD analysis project Ga0100378, IMG submission 81535) | Groundwater microbial communities from Crystal Geyser aquifers in Utah, USA - Crystal Geyser metaG 2015-02 | ecosystem: Environmental > Aquatic > Deep subsurface > Groundwater | place: USA...
AAAGCATTATAAAAGGATCGATCATTTGGTAGTACATGAAGCGTGTCTATCGGTTGCCTTGAAAGGACTTGGCAATAGCTTGCTTTGTTTCTTCGTAGGTTGCAAATTGAATAGCTCCACTCAATATAGCTTTGCCAACACGTGGACTAGCTCCTGCAAAAAGACCATTTATTCCTTCTTCCTTGGCAATTTTGGACAAGCTTTCCAAATACGACAACTTTTTATCTTTGAAATCCTCCTTTGTTTCGCTGCTGCTGCTCTTTTTGTTGTTGTTGTTGTTGTTGTTGTTGTTGTTGTTGTTGTTGTTGCCATCATTCCTGCTCTTCTCGTTTTTGTCGGCATTCGTATTGTTATTATAATTATCATTATTATTATTTGTTTCTCCGGCCATGACTCGATTTCGGACCACATCCAACGGTGTTGTTATCAGTTGCGCCACAGCGGTAGCAATGGCTCCGTAGACCGCACCCTGTGCGGGAGGTAAATCTTTGCGTCCTCCCGAAAGACTATCGTACGTCACAAACTTGAGCACATCGGCTGGATAGGTATAGCAAATATTTTCAAAATACCCCACGTAAAAATCTCCCATCATTCCGGCACTACTATTACCATTACCATTGCTGCTACTGCTGCTGCTGCTGCTGCTGCCCTGCCGGACTTTTTGAAAGGCTTCCAGTGCCGATACACCTTCGCCGTAACCATCAATTCCTGCTTGTTGTCTCGTTTTGACAACTTCACTGGGATTCCGAACGGCCATGTAGGGGAAGGTTGCTACCAAAACGGCCAAACTGGTGGTAACCCATCGTGGCAAATCGTTGGCTTTCAACATTTGTTTGGTCGCATCCTTGACAGAAAAAAAGACGGCACCCGCCGGAATGTTACAAATCAGAGGCGTAGCGATTCCACGAAAACTCCCATTCAGAAGTGTCAGTGGTTCGTAAATAGAATATTGAGAGTTGGGCATTTGTAAACGAACCGTCGCCGTATCGAGTGGATACTTGACGATGGTCTTGGTAGTACTCAGTGCCGCGCCTGCGAAAAAACCAGATACAGTTTCTTCGAAGGTTTGTCTTGATTTAGTTTTGGCAGTAGCAGTTCCAGTCGCGAGGCTGGTCCCTGGAGGTGCAGTGCTAGTGCTGGGGTTGCTACTGCTGCCGACAGACGACGACGACGACGACAACGACGACAATGGCGCTGCCGCGTGGACCTGATCGGGAGAAGCCACTGTCACCGCAACAACCGCCACTAGAGCTGCCGTGACTGACGACGAAAGAAATGCCGATCTGGACAGAGGTTTTCCTTCATCAGCACAATCACGGTCCATACCACCTTCGCCGTCATGATTCGTATTATCATTACTATATGATATTATTTTTGGTAATCGATGATAATGATGATGATGATGATGCGAGACCTTCTTTGTTGGTATCGGAGCAAGGACAAAGGCATCAAGCAGTGTTTCCACAAATAGCAGCAGAAAGAGGCATATGATTCTACAGTTGGTCGATTTCATTTTTAAAATGTAATATGTTCGTTGTGTTTATTACAGCATACAGAAGGAAGCTGTGATGCATGGGTGCTTACAAAACTTCATTCATTGCTCTCTCGCTTGTGGTAGTAGCAACAAAAATAGTTTTTCAGTGTCTATCTATCTAATAGATAGCTAGCTAGTAGTAGTAACTACTAGTCTAGTACTAGCGAAAAAATATCTGAGATATTGCCAATGGTAATTAGCTGAATTCACTGATCCGTTTAGTAACGATCAAAAGTGCGTCTATATATTTCAAGCTTCTCTACCGTAGCTACCGTACTGGTACTTGACTTGACTTAAACTGCGCCAACAAGAACAGTAAAAAGTGCCTACTGGTGTTTTCACATGGGAACAGTTAAAAATAATGAGTCCCACGTCATATTAATTCAACGATACAGTACTTTGCAATGGAGACGAGACCAAAGAAAGTCGGTCGAAAGCTGCTACTTACTTGTGTGCTACGCAACTACTTGTCGAGTATATACCACAAAAGCATTGTTTGGCTACATTTTGTAGCTTTTCGAGGATTTTTTATGCGGGGAATGATGATCACGAGGAAGGCAAAAGTCAAAAAGGGAGACGAGAAGCAAAGCTCCGGAACAGAGCAATTTCCTTTTTTTCTTCCAATCTTTTGTCGAGCTTAATCATTTCCCTTCGTTTTTGATGTCTGATGAGTGGATTTTCGTACTGAAAGTTGTGTAAAATTAAAGCATTTTAAGCTAATCCCAACTGTGATAATTTGCAAGAATGAATGATTGAAATAATTGTTCCGATCCGTGGCAGATACTTGGTCGCTGCCACTGTCGTCGTACCTAATTACGAATAGTAGTTAAAACTCATACGTTTCCAACATCGCCTCTTGGCTACCATCAAAGGAAGCCACTTTTTGGCTACTGCAGGAAACCATCTCAACACTACTACTAGCAACATCGAAGGTCGCCAGCTCTTGACTTCCCTCGGCAGCGAGACTGATTTCTCGCACGTATCGGAACTGAACATTTTCTTCGCTCAGCAATGGCTGGTGCGCTGTGTTCTGACTGCTAGTAGCACTAGCACTACTGGATTCCGTTTGAGATCTAGTAAGCATAAACTTGATCCAACCGAAACGACCTTGCGAGGTACTTTTGGATTGCAGCAAGGGTGTCTCATTTTCCCCTACAGCCATCGATTCTTTATTGCAATGGTTTAATCGGTTACGACGACGACGACGAAGCAGCGGCGGTGGCGGCGGCGGAGGAGGTGGTGGTGGAGGAGGAGGTGGCGGAGGAGGAGTCGAGGTGACCTTGCTTTCATGTTCTGACTCTGATTTCTTCAATATAGTCTCATAGATGGTAGTCTCGTTTGTGGAGGTTGGAGATAGAGGGACTCGCTGTTTCTTACGAAAACAGGCAGATTTACAAGGTTTTGTTGGAGGAGGTGGAGGAGGTTCATCAAGCGGACAGCTCATTGTGCCTGTAATCATATCAATAGCACTAGTGCGAAATGGAATGATCTCTGTTACATTTTCCTGTTCGACCTTATGCGCTGGAGGATCCACATTTGAGCGGGGTGACACAGGCAGATTGGCAGGAGGCGCTGCCACTAACAAAGAGACGCTTGACTGGCCCTTGCTGATTGAATCTTTCTTTGTTATTTTCTGAGATTGTTGTGCCTTGTCGCGCGTCATCATTGCTGCAAACCTTGCAACTGGATTGCGAATGTGCCGTCTGGACATTTCGATGATATCACTGTCAATGCTGGCACGTGTTTCGTCGTCCTCGTGTTGATCGCCACACGCATAATCATCGAGGCTGCGGGAATCGCCGAAGAGGAGGCAGTTGCCATCATTCCTTGACACATAAGATTCATTAGCGTAGGTGTCATCAAAACTGAACTCATTGGACGAAGACTGGCTGTCATCCCAAAAAATTTGAGAGGCAGCAGCATCTTCTTTATTCCTGCTAGTTAACGACAAAGAAAATGGAGCGGGAGATCTGGCTAAGCGCTGACGACAGTCTCTTGAAGGAATACTCCTGCGCCACACTGTGGAACACATGGCAGCGTGTGAATGCTTCTCCTGAAAACCTCGCAAAATGCCATAATCAAAATCCTCAGGAAAGACTGTTTTTGTCACACATGAACTATCGTCTGACATAACGCTGACATTGCTCAATCCAGAAGAAATTCCCGCATCGGACTCATTAGACATAGTGTCAATACTGGCGGATTTCTCATTCCAGAAACTAACTTTTTTCTTTCGCTTGATAGTCTTGTTACGACTTTTATTTTGTTGGTTTTCATCGGCTGTCTCTGTGGTAGGGATTGGCGAAAGGCCAGGTGCATCTGCCGACTTGAACGACGTGAATGACAGTGACGTCTTACTGATTGTCTGAGACAAGCTCTTCGACTTACTCCTTCCATTCGATAGTAAACTTGTGATGCTGGTTCTCTTCTTTTGGGTTTGCAACTGTTCTTCTTCATCTGAGGAATTCACAAGGATCCTCTCCTGGCGAACGCCTTTTTTTGCTTCGTCGCAAACTTCAACGACGACTAATTCTGTTTGTGCTGGCGCTTCAACTTCATTCTTGAATCTAGCTTTCTTTTTGGCGAAGAAAGCAGCAAATCCTTTTCTTGCTCTCAGGGGACTGACAAGACTCTTTTGTTGTTGGCTTTCATTTGGCTTTTCTATGTTTTCTACGATGAATTCCGACACTTTACTCTCCGCCTGGCTTTTCTCAACGCGGTCAATAACCTTGTTCTCATCAAAAGAAAGAACATGCTCGGAAATAACATCTACCTCGTTTGTTTCAGCCTCATTCGCGCAGCCATCTTTGATTTCCTCAACCTCCCGATTTCCAATGGTATAATTGGTGATGATGCTGTTCGTGCCTTCACTCCTTAAACCCCCCTTGAATTTTCCAACTCGTCTGCGAAGAAAATGTGCATGTCGCTTACTAAGGTGGTACCCTGTGGGTTTCCTTTTGCTCACGGAGGCCACAGTCTTACCTCCACGCTTCGTTTCTGACTTTGCTATCATTGTAAACGGATCTGCTGATCCTGCCTCCTTGCTGCCCACTGCTGGTGTTTGAATTTGGATAAAACTTTCATTGGTTCCTAGCGTCATTAGACCAGGGTGCGTCTTTGCTGCCGGTAACTCTGATAGTCGTCGACCAGTTGCGATCTCTGAGGCACGCTGATATGACGGACTGGAATTGAAGGTTCTTTTTACTTCACTCGATACTATTGGCGAAAATTCGGCTGCGGTGTCTTTCGCGGGACTTTTCTTTGTCGAGACCTCTAAAGCTTCACACTCCGATAAAGGGTTACCATTTGGAAACGATATAGTCACTTCAACATTAAACGTTTCTAGTGGGCCTGCCTCGACCTCTTTTTCTTCTTTTAAAATGTTCGACGGGCACTCATCTGTTAGGCATTCATCTAAAGTACTTTTCACCTCGTTGCACCGATCAGAAGAGTTGAGTGTCGGCTGTTCGTTATTGAGCTGCTGCTGGATTGTTATGGACGTTTCAGATCCAGCCTCAACATTATCCACGCTGCTGGTGTGATATTCTTTGAAGAGATGCTTTGGATTTAGCATTTTCCCTTTCATCAAGTTAAACATGTCCTTTCGCGTATTATCAGGCTTTCGCTCGGCCTGCATCTTATCGCGGGAAATAATGCTTGGTGACGTCAAAATAGACCCGTCCAGCTCAGAATTTGCAGTGGATACAATAGGAAGATCTTTGATTAGATTGGCTTCTTCTTCTTCTTCAATCTCTAGGGGAACGCCTAATACAGAGTCTCCGCCGAATATTTCCTTTTGCTGGGCGCCATCCGGGTTACGAACGTTGCTTAATCGACAGGCGTGGTCCAACAGAGCTGTTTGATCTTTCTCAAAGGAGGACTGCTTCTTCGCTACTGTTTCAATGGATTCGTATTCTGATCCTGAAGTTTCAATGGATGGTATAATTTCGATGTGGTCTTGGTAAGCTTCACAATTAGAAACCGTGGTGCTATTCTTATCCATCGGCAAGGCATGCTTGGGATTCTTTCTGCGCTTTTCTGTTACTTTATTCAGATAAGTAAAAGCTTTCATGGCTTTTGCTTTGCCCAAATCGTAAGGCGTAGTACCACCAGCATTGCTCTTATTCTCATCTGTGATACTCGCAGATTTATCCCTTGTTTCCTCCTTTGCGTCATCATCCACCTGACTATTCTCTTCCCCTCTTGCCTCCTCTTCATATTCCTTGTTGTAAGCTTCCACGATGGGATATTGCAATTGTTTTATGCCTGTATTAGCATTTTCCAATTCATTATGCATCACAAATGGCTTGTCATAATTGTTGGAAGCTTGTCGAAATTGAAAAATGTTGGATATCGCTTGTTCCCAATTTTCAGGAAAAGACGCAGTTGTAGTTTCAGTACCGACTGGACAAAAAGCTAGCACTGGTTCTTCGTCAGATCTTTCTACCACTTGTAGAGGTACCTTTCGCCATTTTTTAACATCTTCATCGCAGTCATCGTCGCAGGAACCTCGTCCGTAAACGAACGTGCGACCATGGACGCAACCAGTGCCAGTACTCATATTATTATCTTCTTTACGAAGGTATAACAAAACGGTATCCCAATCGTCCTCAATATTCAAATGAACGATCTCCTTATCTCTCTCGTATCGAACAAATGATGTGTCTTGACTTTTTTTTTCCTGAACAACTTTCATTTCGGTCCTACCAGAGGTGGTGGCGGTAGTGGCGCCTTCTGTTGCCGCCGCTGCCGCTGCCGCCGCCGCTTTGGATGCGGCCATGGTAACCATGGTCTTTTAAAATATTTAATAGCTTGTCCTTCGCCAGGCACAGCAGATCAATATATTAGCCCAACAAAGAGTTTAAATGTAGGAGCCTGCATGCATCTAATACGACAAGTAGAAATCTTGTTCTTGTTCTGTCGTAACAAGTTTCTGGCTCTATCTCCAACCAAGCTAGCTTTCTTGGTGGCACTTCCGAGTCGCTTAAAATAATAAGCGACACAATTTCGAGAGAGAACATTAGCACTCCCGGCGTGCACTCACCTCCTGTACTGTACAAAATACAGTACTTGGTTTACACTTATGCTGATGTGAACTTTTGAGATGAATCGCTTTCGTGTCGATTTATACTGTCCTGACGCACACCTGTTCTCTAAAACTCAATAGAGTACTACTCCAGTCGAACTACTCCTCTAGCTAAAGTAGTACTCCGGAGTACGTAGTAGCTAAGTAGTACCACCTGCGCACGCACACCACCACGATAGTACTCTACTCAATTGTTCCGGTATAATGATTACTACCACTAGCTACTAGTCTACCAGACTACTGTGGAGTATGCTACGCTAGCTAGCGAAGATGGTGAACCCTTTACTAAAATACAAGCAGTAATTAACTGTAGCTACAACTATTAGTACTAGCAACTCAACGTACTACCTTTGCGAGTAGAGAAATGCCTCAAAACGAGTCAACAGCATGCTCCGAGAAGTACTCATTTTAAGCAAGCACGTTCAAAACCATGGTTCACCTCCTCCGTACGTTTTTGGGTTGGTCCCGATTCCTCGCCTCCTTGTTCCAGTATTTCATGTTCATTCATACTCGTCGCGGTTTCCACAGCCGTAGAGGAGGTATCGTCCACCAAAGACGTGTGGGTTGTATTGTACCCTATTACAGCTTCCTTTTCGTTGGTCGGAGTCACAACGGTTTGACGATCGTTATTGTTCGGGCCATTATTTGCATCAGTATCCGTCGTTGAAAACGAGCAATTTGGCGATACTACTAGAGCCGATGATACCGTTTTTCGTTTGGTGACGAGTGTTGTCTTGCCTTCACCTCGTGGCGGCGTACCCTTCGTGGGAGCCCATGCCATTGCTGCACCCTGCAAATGAAAGCCACCCGTGTCAGAGATATCGTTGTCGCTTTCCTCGTCCCCCGGATGCATCCACGACGCCGCATGGTAGTTGTTGGTGAGTGGTTCCTCTACCCATGCATAATCTCGACCATCCCATAAAATCCCGAGAGCATCCAGCTGAGTCTTGCGCTTCGTGGGGAGCAAATCAAAATCGATGAGAAGAAATTGAATTTGTAGCCAGTGATCACAATCACGAGGAATCCGATGATGCTTCTTCACTTGGTCCGATACTTTGCGTAGATTGTACAACCACAGGTTTCGATCTTCCAACCACGTAAAACCGATCCGGAGCAACATGTTGGCTTGAGTGGGTGTCAATTTGCCGTAGCGAGCCCGGTGCTTGACACAATCTACCCATTCTCCCAATCCCTTTGGAACGTTGTAAAAGTATGGCACGTCAACATCGCCAAACTTTTGACGATACTCCAAGAGATGTCCCAACATTTTAACAAAGTCGTAAGGTAGTTCGGGAACGTCGACTGGTTCCCGGAAAGACACAGATTCAGGACTTGCTACCATGTCGACATCATCTGCTGATTCTTTGGTCGAAGATGCTTCCTCCCGATTGTTTTCATCTCCCTCTTCGTCTTCCTGTTCGATCGTGTCATTATAAGTGTCATTGGACTGCTGTTGGGTGCCCGGATACCATTCAAAGGGAATCTCATCCAACATTTTTTTGCGGTCAGGTTTGAGTTTCTTTTGATGATACAAGGTACGCTGTCGTGAGACCCAATAACTGAGAGTCTTGTCCTCCCTCCGAGTTATAAGACAATTCCCGTGTTTGGCATAGTACTTCTTCACGAGAGCATAATTCTCTTCCCACTGTTGGACGATTGCTTGGTTGGCACCCTTGATACTACTTGCTGTTGCTGGTGATTCCGTGGTTTTGGAGGGCAGCGACTTGCGTTTCGTGGTGGTGATACTACTCGTGGTAGCCCGGGCTGTGCGAGTATGAGAGGAAGGTGAAGATTTCTTTAGTTTCTTGTTGGAGGAAGAAGAAGTGGTGGTGGTGTTGGATACAGAGGATGATCGACGACGTTTCTTTTTGGAACGGTGGGATGGAGGTTGTGGTGTTGGTGGTAGCGGTTTCTCCGTTTCGGCGGCACTGGTTGTGTTGGCGTCGCGTAATTTCCAGACAAATCCTAGTTTATCAAGCTTTTTCTTTTTGCCTTTTGGGAGTTCTCCGTTGGTTTCATATCGTCGCTGCTTCCGGACCTGTAGTTGCACAACGAACGAACAAGCAAACGAGCGAGGAGACGGAACATCGTTTGTGTGTTAGTGTTTCGTTGGTTAACAACATATTATTCTAATAGTGCAATTGTTTGTAGTTCCAGTTTTAAGCAACTCATTATCACGGACTATACCAATTTGCAACAGAGGAACGCAGTGCGGTTGTGTCGCTGCGCATCCATTTGATTGGATCGATGGCAATTTAATCTCCATACGCGCATATACACAAACCGCACACGGCTCTCCACGTAGAGTAGACTGACTTACCCAATGTCCCAGAGCTGTATCAGCTTGGTAACTGGCAGGAACTAAACAGTCTCCATAATCGTCCTTGTACTTCATTAGAGCCGCATAACTTTCATCCCAACCTCGACGCATTGTCATTGTTTTGCCTTTAACGTTTTTGGTGACTGACTGACTGATTGATTGATTGCTCCCTCCCCGGTGCAAAAAAGAAAGTGTTTCGTGGATTCGTAGTGGGATATTGACGTGTGGATATTAAACGCTACTAAGTAAGGGGAGTACTGTAACTGTCAATTGATGCTTGATGATGAAATGTTGGTTGTCTTTTTATTATACTACCAGGTACTACTCGATTATAGGATGGCTCCGCTCGTGCTGATATCGCGTTGTGGTTGTTCGGATCGGATTGTTTTCCCCCCCTCTCGTGCTTGTGGGCCAGCGAGAGCGAGAAGCACACGCAGCATTTTTTTGTTCGTTTTCTTGGAGTTTCTCGATCAAGGCAAGATGCTGAGGTGTGGTCAAATCCTGAACACTACTGTATTTTGTACTGTAGAGTACCGGTACTAGTAGTAGTACCAGGTAGTAACAACAAGAAGGCAAACCAGTCCACGGGGATTGTTCTTCATGTAAGTAGTCCTACTACTGTAGTAGCGAAGTGCTTCATAGTCTCTACTTTGGCATACTTTTCAGGAACATTGTAGACTGCTGGACTGCTAGACTGGACTAGCAGTCTACAGTGTCCGCACCCATGTTGAAGAGCAGCGATTGAAGAGAAAACTCGCCAGCACACTTCAAGTCCAAGTCTCATTTACTTGAATTTGGGTTGCCACACCAGCCTGTCGGCTATCATGATCAAGCGGCGGCACCAGACAGAACCGCACGAACAACGAAGGAGGCACGCTTCGAGATTTTCTGTCAACTCTGGAAGCTCAATCGTAATGCGTAGTCAATTGTCACTTCTTCTAGCAACCCCCAGGTCCTCTAGTGTTCAAAAACCATGATAGCTTCTCCTCCCGGCATTGGGATCTATGAGCTATTCGGCCCTCTCGTGCACACCGCCTCCAATTCTACATACATGGTTAAGCACTCTTCATTTATGTTAGCTTTTACATGAAACACTTGAATATCTATTTTTCTTTTAAGGATCGCTTCCACGATGCACATTCACACTTCTTCATTCATTCCAAAGACTGCAAAAGAAAAGAAAACCATCAGCCGTCATTCTTGCTTTTTTCATTCTTTTAAATGGGTCCCTCCAAAGTCGTAAAGGCCACAATCAACAAAATGACAATCAGTGCCACGAAGGCACCGGCTGCCTTGACGACGAATCCCTTGTCGGTATCGATACGATCTTTTTCCAATTCAGCCAACTTGTCGAGCCGTTCTCTCTTGGTGCCACTGCGACTGGCATCGCGATTTCCATCCTTCATACGGAGCACCGTAGTAGTAGCAGCAGCAGCAGCAGCAGCAGCAGCAGCAGCAGCAGTAGCACTGATAACGCAGTCTGATTGTTCTTGCTGCTGCTTCTGTTGAAGCTTTTGGTAAAAGGAAGGAACGGTGTTGCCATTGAAAAATGTACGACGAAGAGCAATCGAATTAACAGGGATGGTTGTTATTGTTGTTGTTGTTGTACGAAAGGCAAATGAGGATACAGATGTGTTCCTGCTACCTGCCGTCACCACCAAAAAAAGTGCGGCAATCCAAGCGAAAGAATAATTCATGCTGTCTTTATTATTGAAAAAATCTATGCTGTCTGCTTATAATGTATATGTATATATTGTTTTTCGGATGAAATAATAATGAATGTTTGACAAGTTCTCGTAAACGAATAAAGGATGTGTTGGCTTTCGAACGGCAGCCTGCTGTGTCGCTGTGTCAGGTGTCAGGTGTCAGTAGAGAGTAGAGAGTAGTAGAGTAATAATAATCTTGAAAAAGAAAAAAATTGTAGAGATAAAATAATGAATCCAAAAATCTTTTCGATGATTAAGAGCATAAATTCAAGTGTGCGTCTCAAACATGGAGCAAATTTTTTACTTACTCCAAAATGAAACCGAATTTTCTTTCTACTGATGAGTACCTGGTAGTACCACCACAGGTCTACTACTAGACTCTAGACTCTAGTAGACTACCATAATTTTCTTCGTTGTGTCTATCGTCAGGAATCAGGAAGGCCAGTGGTTCTTTGAATCGCCTAAACCACATCAAGACTAGCTGTAATACAACATGACGGAACTGAAGAAGGCTCGACAAGAGCTGGCAAAAATGATAGATTGGAAGGCACCCACTAGTAGTGTTGATCTTGCCACGGCTCCAACATTCCCGCACAATGTATATTCTCCTGCTCCTCTCCCCGTCGCGTTGGACTATACCATTAATCGAGATCAGGAGCAACGGGTTTTGACCTTGTTGAGAGAGCATCCGTGCCTTGCATCGCAATATTTCAGAGACTGTACGCCACTGAAAAACAAATATCCACCTCTCGCTTTTTTGGTAGAACACAATGCTTCCCTGAACGCCATTGAGGAAGTGTATCGGCACCATCCGGATGCCGTTCAATCCAAAGATCGCTGGGGAAATACCCCCTTGCATTTTGCTTGCAAGGCACGGACCGATCCTTCCATCTTGAAATTTTTGTTGCAACATTATCCCGAGGCAGTGACATTGCCGAATCGTGTGGGGTACTATCCCCTGCACTTTCTAATGCTCCATCCTGGACGTCGACCACTGACACGAAAAATGTTGCGTGTGATTCTGGGCCGACCGAGCTCAAAAAATAATAATGATAACAGTATCGGGCGATTGGCGCTTAAAGGAGAGACAGATTTGGGCCTGACGCCCCTGCAATTGGCATTGATGAAGAGCAACAATATTGAGCCAAATGTTTTAGAGTTTTTGTTCCAAGTGGCTGCCGAGCACCCGGACAAGAACCATCATCCCTTCTCTTTGATTGTGAACCGAACAGCAGGAGGATGCTTGAATTTGGATCATGCCAAAGCAATCGCTCGACTATTACCTACAATGGATTCGTGTGCCTATATCCCCTCGTGCGATGGATCCACATCGTGTAAATGGACTGATAAGGCGTTTGACTATTTGATGCAGTCTATGATTGGACTGGGCTGTGAAACTAACAACAAACGAAACAACAACAATCTTCAGAGTCTCACGTTGGTGTTGCCCCGTCGTATCTTGGCACCTCAGTCAAAGGCCTGCGAATTACTCGGCCAATTTATGGCTGCCGACTTGCCGCAACTAACCACCTTGATGCTTCGCGGAGACGATGACAATGACCCAGCTCTCGATGGACACGATGATGCCTGTATTAATGCTTTGGCAAAAGGGCTGACTTGCAGACCATATGCCCTGCAGACCTTAAAGTTGCGAGGATTTTCGCTGAAGACGAGTTCATCCCTTGGATCCATCCTTGCCAGTCCAACACAGCTACTATCCTTAAAATTATTTGACATGCATGTTGAACGGCCTTGGGTGGCTGGAAGTGATACTATGTATTTGAGAAATTCTAAGTTGACAAGTCTTTATTTGCATTTGGGGTCGGACTCCGTGTCTCATTGGCAGCTCGGGCTTCTCGAAGAACTCGTGTACTTGCCACGGATAGAGCGGTTGACTTTGGAGTGCATCAATAATGGTCCCAATTTGACGCCATATATAGTGGCACTGCTGTCCCAACCTGAAAGCTCAATATCTCATATACAACTCGTGGGAGGCGGATGTCGCGTTGATCATGATCGAATTGCGACTGCACTGCACACAACTAGCAATCACAAGCTGCAAACATACACTTACGACGACTACCACGTGATTTCCTATTACACGAACTTGAATCGATTTGGAGCAGCCCAAATTGTCAGTGTCACGAATCCCTGCTCGAAAAGCCAGTTTGTCACGTTGCTGGCATTTGCTGCCTCTGCTTGCAGTCCATGGGGCGAGGACGACGCTACCATCAACGGCAACAACCCTCGAATGGATGCGCTGGATGTCTTTAATGTTCAGTATGGCCTCTTATCACTGTCTCCAAGCTTGTGGAGCACTTTGCTGGATGTGCCGCCAAGGGGAAGGTGCGAGGATGTGCCCGTGGCAGCTTGTATTTCTTAGTGGTATTATGTGGTTTCGCTAATAGCAACAGTGAGTGTCAGCTGTGCGTTTCTGAGAACATGTCATGATATTTGATGCTAATCTGTGAAATCGTAACATGCTTTTTAGGTTGCAGGAATGAGCTGCTCGTCCTGCTCATCTGCCGTTAGTAGCCAGGATGCTGTGCGTATTGTACTATCGACCGATCAAGACCCAGCACAGACAATTGACTGCATGATGTTGGATTTTGATATGCTTATATTGAATGGACCGGAAGACTACTGCAATGCTTCAAAAATTTGGTTACACGGGAACTATCCTCGGAGTGATTGGGAATTTGGAATGTCAAAAGAGGATACGTGTATTTTTGAAAGGATAATGGCACCGACGACGTCTTGACAAAACCAGCGAGCATGAATTGCTCCGATAGCATAATAGGCCATGGGCAACTTGCTTCTACTACTCTAGAAGGACGGCTCAACCTTTTGTTTGGCGGATTTGTTTTCTTTCTACTGTAGACGTAGCTAGCTACTACTACTAGTAGAGA
>Ga0100378_1004175_pt1 | contig 13554 bp, 13 predicted proteins | sample CryGeymeta201502_FD_81535 | JGI IMG/M metagenome (GOLD analysis project Ga0100378, IMG submission 81535) | Groundwater microbial communities from Crystal Geyser aquifers in Utah, USA - Crystal Geyser metaG 2015-02 | ecosystem: Environmental > Aquatic > Deep subsurface > Groundwater | place: USA...
ACTTAATGGGGGAAAATATCAAACAGAAGCGACTGGCTCTAAACTACAAGACCTACAAAGAATAGCTTGGACAAAACATATCTGATCACAGGTTAGGACCCTACAATATTTATGAGAAAATAGGTGTTGGCAGTTTTGGGATGGTCTACAGAGGGAAAAACACCGAGACCGATCAGAATGTTGCAGTTAAGGTGATCGATTTATGCAAGATCAACAGGGAAATAAATCCAAAAATAAAAAAAGTTCAGAGAAGATTGAGCTAAACTGAAGACTTGATGATGGCAAGATGTGATAGCCCTCATATCATCAAGTGCTATGACGTTTTTGTCAATGAGGACATCAAGATCCTCATTATGGAGTATTGCAACCAAGGAACCTTGGAGAATGAGCTCAAGGCAAGAGGAAGATTCCCCTAAAAATAATCTATTCTCATCATTAAGCAAATCATCAATGGCATCTCCGTAATTGCTGTTTCTATTCAGGAAATGCACTCCAAGAGCATTATGCACAGAGATATCAAGCCTGCTAACATTTTGAGGCATAACTCTCAGTACAAAATATGCGATTTTGGATTCTCCAAGGAACTTCTGTTGGATAAATAGGATGATATTTCTATCCACACACTTTTAGGAACTCCCAGCACCACTGCCCCCTAAATTCACGCCAGAGAGCCATATGGACTAAAGGTACACTAACTGATATTTAGGCAGATATTTGGTCCATTGGAGTCATCTACTATTGCCTGCTCTTCGGAAGGTTACCCTTCGTCTCCAATACCAAAGGTACAATTGCTGAGCAAACAAAAACGGCTAATGAAAATACTTTGTTCAATTAATGGGAAATGAGAAAACACAAAATTATACTATCTGAGTAAAGTTTAGATTTTTTGAAAGCTACTCTCCAAAGCGATCAGAATAAAAGAATCAATTACAAAGAGTTGGTCAGACATAAACTTTTTGGCAAATAACTGGGAAGTTCAGTCATTTTTAATCCTCCTTCATTGATTGAGCCCCACCCTACCCTCTACAATAATATCCATGAATAAAAATAGGTGAACCCAGAAGAAATGCCTTGCTCTCAAAGTGGAATTTAAAAAATATCCTTGCCTAATGAATTAGTGAAGCAAGATAATGTTGAGTCGGCTGAAGATATAGGATACAAAAAAATGAAGGAAGACTTTTATAAATGTCTTAAAATTGAAGTTATATACAACTCCATCCTAAAGCCAATCATAAAGCTTCACCTGATAGACCTCAAGGAACGTTAAAATATATAAATGCTTTATCTAATGATTTGCAGATGCTACTTTGACCTGAGCAATCTGAATTCAACGATCAAGGGCAAAAAGAAACTGATATTGAAATAGGATCCTGCTGTGAGGCAAACAAGGTAAAAAACAGGGCAACTTTTCGAGGAAATTAAAATTATATAGGGTCAATATCGATAAAAGTTGACAGAGCAAGAGGATAAATTATCAAGTAAAATCATTGACTTTTTCACTGCAAACTAAACCATCAGTCAGAAAGAAAAATACTTGAAAGGAATCGAAAAAGCTGATTTTACCAGAAAATAGCATGTTAGGTTTACTTAACACAAATATATCAATCAATTGCTCGAAAAGGAAGACATTTTTTTCGACCAAATAACGAAGATACTCTTGAAGAATTACTCGACAATACTTTTGTCAGAACCAACTGACTATCCTCAGGCAGACTTTGACCTCTTTATCAATCAACTTCTCGAAGATTGATAAAATGATCGTTTTATCTTTGATGATTAAATCAAGTATAAGGCAGGGCTCAAGATTCAGGGAAGCGAGTCAAAACTGCTCTCGATCTTGGGAGGGAAATAATGGTAATTATAGGAAAACAGGTAGTTAAGCAATCATTCCAAGAAGGACCTCCTTCTCTGGATATTCACCAGCAAAAGCTAGGGAAAATTCTCAAGCATTGCACTCTTATAGCTTGGAGTCTTTGCCAACTTTGGTGACCCATGGGAATATGGGCATTCGGCTCCCCTGCTGCAGGACCACTCTGAGCTGAATTTTTAGCAAGCATCCTCTTCCATGGGTTCCAATTCGAGATCCTCTTCTGAGTCGGTAGCGAATTTTGATCCGCTGAGCTGGGAGTAGTTGGTTTCGGAAATGCTGAGTTCTTTGCCAGAGCGGGTGGTGTTGGTGAGTGAAGAGGTGAGGTCTTCTTGGGAGTGGAACTTGATGAAGGAGATATCAAGAGGTTCAACATGAAAACGCTTTTGAGCTAACATATTGATGATGGGAGAACTCAATGAATTATTATAACCATTCAATATAAATGGATGGTTATAGCATAGGCCCTAAAAACTCCCTTTATGCAATCAAATATTCTTTGACACCTCATTAACGATCCACATTGGGCCACCAGAATCACCTTGAATCATTTCAGTAAGGAAGTTCAAAGAAGTTCAGTACTGGCTTTTGGCTCATAACTGAAATGTAAGTCTAGACAAAGTAAATTCAATAAGAGGAAGAACAAAAGTACTGATCCACAATCAACGAGCTTGTCTGTTTACATTGGTCCCGACAGATATCGCGAGACTCTGTTTCTCAAATTAACTTTAACGGTATTCCTTGTCTTCGTTGATTATATCCCGCAGCTTTCCGATGGCTCCCGAGTTGTCATAGTCGATGGAGATGATGAAACCATCAATAAAAAGGATTAGACAAACTCCAAAGAGAACAACAAAGTATGTGGACCCTGATTAATAGAACATGGGGATGGTATCGTTGATTGCGGAGGTCGGAAAAACGTCAGAAATCCACATATAAGCAATATAGATCCCGATGGCCAGAACAACAAGACTGAAGAGTAGAAGTGGGGACATGAACTTGGTATGCGTGGCTAACTTGAAACTGACAATCATGATAACCGTCGTATATCTACATAATGATATTCTTACACTACAAGGCTGACTATCCATAAATCTGAGTTGTAACCTGAAGCATTCATCGAAAGGTCAAAGATCAGAATTGTTGAGAAGAAAATAAGGCAAGCCTCAAGGGCTCCCTCGATGACCCAGAGGAAAAAGTTGCGATAGTTGAAGATGCAATTCTCCTGACCGATGTAGTATATTTTAGGAAATAGCCGATAAATGTATTTGTTGACAATATAGCCCTTTGGAATCACACTACTATAGGCAGTATGCAATCTAGACTGTTCAATGCGGGTAATAGTTCCTGATCCATTCTGCTACTGCATTCTCGAAATTGTTTTATCATCAGCCTTGGTGAGATAGTAAACATCCTGCTCGAAGACTGCTCTGACGATCAGAGGAATGCTGGTGAAGAACAGATTGTAAAAAGATACATACCAGTCTTCAAATACAGTTTGTCCTGAGTAAGCACAATAAAAGGAGAACAGGAATTGAGGAACTGTAAACAACATGTTTTTGTAGAAAAAGTATAGAATCATCTCAGAAATCCTAATGTAGTTCCAGCGACCATGAACCAAAAGCAATCTCCAAAGCATTCTGAATTAGGGTAAAGCATAGTCACAGGCCTGGACAGCCGACATTCCTTACTCTCCAAAAAGACCAATACCAATATGAGCTGCCTTGATCATGGGAACATCATTGGCTCCATCTCCAATGGCCAAAGTAATCTTGTTGAGTTTTGCTCTCACCATTCTTACAACCTCTGCCTTTTGAAGAGGAAGTAACCGACAGCAAACCACTGACTCGCATTTTTCGGCAATAGCAATGAAATGATCTTGAAGTTTATCTTTTTAAGTGATCTAAGCGAGGTCAGATCCCTCGACTAAAAGGGTCATTTTTTTGCTGCCCTTATAACACTCTTAACTCTTTTTCCTTAATCCAATTAAGGAATCCTAAACTCCACTATCTGTTCTTTCAGCAAATTTAACAATCAAGGTTTCAAAACCCTATTGAATCAAATTGCAGCTCTTGGCAATATTTTAGGCAGTTTCTAGCTTATCCCCTGTCAACATCCATACCTTAACATTAGCTCTAATCATATCTCGAATGGTTTCAGGCACTTCATCTTGAAGTCGATCCAGCACGGCAGTAGCTCCGATCAGATAGAGATCAGTTTCAAGATTATTAATCAGCTCATCCATAGCCTCTTCCTTTCTGTCGGCTGGTAAGTCTTCGCTCTTAGATTTGAAATTTTCATACTCTTTCTGAGAGATGACTCTTGAAGCGATGAGGAGAGTTCTGAGCCCAATGATCGAAAATCTGTGAAGTTCGCTATCCAAATCAAAGGTTTGATCATCAGCTAATCTTTTCTTAATAATGCTATCTGCTCCTTTGGTATACATTCTGATTGTGTCACCGTCTCTAACAACCACTGACATGCGTTTGCGATCAGAGTTGAATGCGAACACCTCTAAAAGTTAGTACTTCTTGAGCTCCCCATGTATCTCTATCGCTGTCGTTGTCTGAGTAGCTTTAAGGAATTCAAAGCCCATGTCTCTTGCTGCCTACACAAGGGTAATCTCATCTGGAGAAGGGCCCTGATATTTTTTATTGCCGTTCTAATCCTCCTGGACAACTACCTCGTGAGCAATCGATAAAGCGGTCAAGTACTAGTATCCGAGTGTTTTTTTGCTCTCTAATGTTATGACTTTATTTTTCTCTCTATCCTTGATGTAAACCGGCTTGATTGCATTATGCCTGGAATCTGGAGCTCTGATCATTTTTTTGAAATCATCATCGTGAAATCCCTTCTCTCTTTGAGCAGGCTTATCTCTGTCATGGCTTAGGAGGCTCAAGTCTCCATACATCTGAGTTCCTACACATGCCACTTTAAACTCCATCAAATTGGTCGTCAAAGTTCCTGTTTTATCTGAAAAAATGTGCTAGATTTGTCCCAATTATTCGTTGAGAGAGGCACTTTTCACTTCAGTTCCTCTTTGTCTGAAATCGCTATACATGAATCTATCTTTGTTGATGAAGTAACTTTGAGTGACTTTCACAATTTAGATGGACACAATCAGAGAAATAGGTATCATGGTATTGATAAGCACAAAGTAGCTGAAGAATAGGATGACCCCGTCAGCAGCGGGAGAGTTGCTCCAAATTATGTAAGTGTGAGTCGCATTGTTATCTCTGTTGAAAATACCAGCTAAGATGCCCACAATAAAGCTCAAAAAAACTTGGAGTATCAAAATGAATCCAAGGATATAGTTTACTTTAACCTCAATCTGACTCATCTTATTAGCACCTTCTGACGAGTTTAGCATGATCTTCGTATTACGCCCGGTGTAAATACAAAGTCCATAAATCCACTGAGTGTTCATTAGACGGGTTCCTCGCCATAACAGTTGCTTTTCACGCTTGTAAAAAATCCTTTATCCTCCAATGTTGAGCGTTGAGCTAAAATTTTAAGTATGTTTGTCAGGAATGATGCCCTACCAAAGCCCACTAAAGTTTTTGAGGTCCTCTTATCTCAACTTTTGAGTTTGAGGATAGGTATTTCTTGGCTTCAAATTTTTTTAACCATCAAGACTTGCTGTTTAAATGAAAACACTCCCATCTTAAGCTGAGCTTGTGAGAAGTATCAAGTCAACAGGAAATAGTTAATTTTGTTTGACCCTGCAAATATCCCCAATAACAACTTGAGACCACTAAACTTCTTCAAACTTCCCATCCCTGAAGACGTGAGCTATCTCTTAATGATTGAGTTGTTTGTCAGACAAATAACGCTGATAGTCTTCATAGCCTGAATCGATGATTTTGTACCTTAACGGATCATAGAGATAGCTAAGACGAATATGAGAGGAACCCAGGCAGTTGCAGAGCCGAGGGGACTGATTATTGGGATAGTTTGGAGGATTGCAATCAGAAGGAAAAAGATGTTGGCTAACCGATAGAACTGGAAGATCAGAGACTCTAGATAAGGCGAATGTTTACTCGGCAAGAAATCATACCAGGTATACTTGGAAGTCTTGATGAAGTTGCTCTCAAAGACCTCTGCATTCTTTTTGTGTTCTTCCTGACTGCCGAACTCGAAGGTGTAGGGATCAGGAAATTTGGCTTCGTTGATGCAGCAGATGATCTTGTAAAACTAGTTCAGACACTACATTCTTATATATTATGGAGTTATCTCTCTTCAATAGAACACAATACATCAGTTATGGACATTCTCCATTACACTAAACATCAACTCCCTCCTCAAACGATTGAACTCAGTCGTTCTTCTGAAAGGGTTCCATTTCTATTCAGAATTATTTAGATCTTTTTCCCTCCTTTCCTCAAACGCCATAAAAAGTTTATTGATCAAATCTCCATGCTCCTCCTTCAGTTTTTAATCTCTTATGTCGACTCCTTTTGCAAGCATTAGAGGGTCAAATGCTTACAGGTGGTCAGAGGCCTGCTGAGCTATGGTCGCTTCGAAGCCTGTAAGCTATTACTCGAGATCATCAAATTTTTTCTCACTTCGATACTTCACTTTCACCTTCTCAGATCTGAGCATCTTTAATCTAATACCGGGATAGCCAACACACTCTTCCCATATTTATTTTTCTTTGGTCGATTTGTCATGAAGTTCAAAGTTCATGAAGGCTTTGAAGTGACTATTTTTAAGATTCTTGTAGCCGCTCCATTGCTAGCTTTTGAGATGAGGTTGTTTAAGCATGATTAAGATTCTGTACAATTGCCCAACTTGTGGAGAGCATAAATAAGCTAATCCTTGGTGAGAAGCGACATTCCTCAAGCTATTTTCAAAGCCATCGCCATGAGTCTTGAGATCAACTTATTATGAATTAAATAGCTATGGTGCTCCGAATCCGAATCTTAACAATTTAAGCCTTCCCATCGCAATTAATTATTAAACAGGAGAGATATAATCCAATAGTAGCCTATTGCACATTAAATTCATTGTATGAACTCATATTTTTAATATTGAAATGAGGTCTAAACCGAAAAATCACAAAATGAAAGCAGAACAAGGACAATCGACTAAAGCCAGCTAATTTAAAAAATCACAGGAAAAACAATCCCTGAATGGAGTCACAGGGTCAAAAATATCAAAAATGACCAGCCAAGAAGTCATTTGTTTTACTCCATGTTCTAATAATACTAGGAAGCCATCTCTGCTGCAAGGACAAATGTCAGATGAGACAGTCCCCATCCATAAAGAAAGCAGGACCAGTCTCAGAGTCAAAATTAAGATCAACTCTCCTGAAAAATTGAAATAATAGGGTAAAGATGAACTTTCAGGCGGAAAAATAAATATTTCGTTTTACCCTGAAATCCAAGCCCAAACGACTCAACTTCTCAAAAATATTTCATCTGACCATCATCAGATGCAAAACTAATTAAGGCAATCAGTGAAAGTACTAGATCGGAAAGTGACTAAAGCATTAACTGAGCTTCAGCGGATTAACTCTGAGAAGACGACAAGGATCTTGAAAGAAGTGGAACAATACCGCAAGAGGATGGAGGCCCTCGATAGCTAAAGACAAAAAATATTGGAATAGCATAATCTAAACTTAGGATCAATACTTTGATATTGTTTCATTTGTATCATATATCAACCATAATTATGGGCCTTCTGTATCGAATCTCCGAGCTGCTTCTCAAGGGAGCAATCGCTAGTTATCTCCTTCTTTATGCCTTCGAATTTCACACACAACCTCAAGTCTGGTAGAAGACAATCAGTTTAAACCTAGTGACCTATGCCGAATTTTTGGGAACACGCACTGACGCCATCCGGCCCTTCATTGCAAGCTGGCTGTTGCTGTATAGCAAGTGGTTGGTATTGGTATCAGCACTAGTACTAATGGGCCTTGGTTCTGGGAGGATATTTGGCTGTTTTAGCATGTTGCTAACTTTATTGCTTTGCTGGAACGACACGTAGTGGCTATTCGTAGGTAGTTATCTAGTAACTAAGGTGTGAACATAATTCTATACGGAACTTTATTTGGGTGATAGCTTTCTATACTGCTAAATGAATATATTCTTAATTATTCTAGTCTTCCATAGTGATGATAAAAAGAACAGAATCATTGATTAGCGGGACCCATTGCTCCAGGCTCAAAGATCTCCTCTATTTTAGATAGGTCCTCAAGGAATATGATCTTGCCATCATCAAATAGTTCATCCTTTAATACGTCCTGCCCATCCGTATCCTCTAGTACTAGCAAATTTAGCTGTCGAAAGAATATCGATACATACCTCATCAGAATGCCACCATCCTCATTCAGGCCACCCAGGAGGAGGTCAACATCAAAGAAGGAGTGCCTCTTGAGGAAATGGAGAGCAATATTGTTGCTCAGGAAGACCTCACTTTGTACAGCATTTCACTCAAAACAGAGTTTATTCTGACAAAATTGAATGACCTTCAGCTTCCTATCCTTTTCGACCTAAAAAGCTGTGAAAAGCTGATGTTTTTGGCCAAATGCGAAGTGAGCATGAACAACTTTGGAGCCTACATTTTCCGGAAGGGATAGCCGGTGGACGCGTTGTATTTTTTGATCGAGGGGCAGATTAAGATATACAAGAAGACTAATGAGAAGACTATTGAGCTAGGAACGATCTAGAAGGACAGAATGTTTGGCCTTTATTGCCTCAAGCATGAAAAGACTGTAAGATAACTAAGCGCTAAGGCGAGCCAGAATAACACTCAGGTTCTAATTATTGAAAAACAACACCTTGATAGACTTTGCGAAGATAAATAAATTACTCTATCAAAATTGCTCTAAGAGTATAAGACCGAGCTTCACTTTTTCATCAACACATGGTCGGTTCCCAAGCGGCCGACAGCCAGCCAATAAGAAATACGAAAAGCAGAGCAGACTCTCGAGAAGAGAGTTAAACACTATCATCGGGAAAGAAATATCAAAAATAAAGAGATAGAAAGACTAATGCAAACAAAATCTCTCCTTTTCAAGGTCAGAGATCTCAACGAATGCATAAAAAAAGAGAGTCAGCGAAGTCCATCATTCAAAAGATATGCCTTCGACATTTCAACTTCTTCAAACAAAAGGCGAAAAATAACCGATAATCCAGCCAGATACACCTAAGCAACAACAACTCCTCGATAGGGCACCTTTTGTACCTCGATGGTGAGAAGTTTCGTGGGCCTAACAAAAAGTGCGTCAGTGCGCCGATACCTAACCAAAATAAGCAGAAGATAATGAATACTTCTAGTTTTGATCAGATAGTTAGATAGGCTTATCAATTTTAGACTATATTGAAAGCTGGTGGATTTTATAAAAATTGAATGTCGATCATATACGCAGTAATTGTAAGGCAAGACTCAAATGGGAATCAGGTGACCTTATGCAACTATGATGCTGCTAGAGGTAACTACCCTTCCATCACTGAAAATATCCTCAAGAAGATCAAAATCGTCGACAAGATCAGCTACAAATACAATGAAGAGTAAGCACTTAGCCACTTAGATATGTCTACCACATTAGCAAGGACAGGAACCTCCTCTTCGTCTGTTTGGCAGACAGTAGTGTCAAAGTTAAAACTGCCTTCATCTTCCTTGAGGATATTAATAAAAAATTCAGAGAGAAATACTCTGAATAAGAAATCGAAAACTCCATCACTTTCAGCATGAACTCCTCCTTCACTTAAATCTTCAAGCAGCAGTTTGTAAACATGATGGTATTCAGACCTTTTTTAACAGCAACAAGGACCCTGACCAAAAAGAAACCCTCACGAAGGAGCTATAGCGTCTACAGTAAACGATGAACTAAAACATTGAGAAGGTATTACAGAGAGAAGAGAAAGTGGAGATGACTGTCAAAAAAGCAGTCAAATTTTAATCGATTTCTCAGCAAATGGCCAGCAAATCAAAGAGAATGAACCAGGAAGCTTTTTGGGCTAAGCATAAGTGCAAGCTACTTCTGATCAGCCTGCTTGTGCTTGCTGGTGGGGCATTCTTCTTCATTATTTGATATGCATCTCACTGCTTATTTTACTATCAGAATATCAAAATCATTACTGTATGTGACCATCATCTAACCTAATCATTGCTTGTATAAAAAGTCCAATAGTTTTAGCTTACTGTCAACAGATTGGTAGTCTTTTTCTTCCATGTTTTTGAACTTTAATCGCCTTCTATGCTCGATTCGATCAACTAAAGAGGCCACTCTATCAATGTCGCTTTTCTAGTTTCTGTATAGGTTCTACAACTGCTTTTCTAGAGAACTTTACTGCCTTCGAGGTAGGCTTTTTAGATAGTTTGCTCTTTTGATTATAATTTGACTAGATTGCTCCACAGGAAGAGTATTGTTTCTTTTTGTATTTTGATTCTGTTTTATTTTTTTCAAAGGTTTAATATTCTGTGAAACTCTTGATTTTGCTTGATCCAATTATGTCTTTATTTTCCGGTCGAACTTTTTTCTGCTACCACCTGATTTTTCTTTTTTGTCTTGAAGATTAATTTATTTATTGTCGAGGAACTAAGATTAGTTCATGGAATCAATATTTGAAGCAGATTGAGCACCCTTATAAGCTGATATATTTTAGATGGTCGCCCCAAATCTTTTTGGAAGGTCGTCTTCTTTTCCCTCTTCGTTTATGATTAATGCTGATGTGTTTCCTATTTTTGGTGGAGTATGATGAGCACTAACTTCAACTGTCTTACTATTCTGCCTCTGAAGTCGTTTTTGCTCAATAGCTAGTCTATTTTTGATTTTTCTTTCAACCAATATGAACTAAGCAGCCATTTTTTGATATTACTTGTCCTCGCTGATGAGTCTTTATCGCTCGGCTATTTTTTATTGATACTGTTTCTCCTTCTGCCTCATTTATCTTAGAATTTGCCGAATTGATCTGTTATGGTCGACCAGGAATAAACACTTCGATCGACCTAACTTCGGTTCTCTATTTACAATGGATTTTTTTATTAAACTCCCATTTTCATTTTAGCCCTTGATGTACTCTTTATGGGTTGACCTAGCCAGGTCTTCAAGAAATTCATTCTGGTCCTATCTCGAGTGATAGGACAAGCTCCGATGCTCTATTGGTTTATTGACAGTACAATTCATTATTATTCTAAATAAAGATTAGTGTCAAATGACAATCAAGCTTCATCTGGAATGACTTACTCTTCCTCTCTCATCATCTCGCTCATGTTTCCAGAAATCATAGAGCCGGTTCCGAAAGTTCCTTGGGTTCCTCCGAATTGTGACAAGTGAACTGATGTGGCATCCGAGTTAAACATGTTGAGGGCAGTTTCAAGAAAGGCGTTGTCAAACACTGATTTCAAGTTGACTTTTGACTGGAAAGCTTCGAAAACTGAAAACTGTTCCGAGCTGCTCCAGTTATTTTTTTTGGCAAAGGCGATCAATTTGCTCATGTTCGTGAGAGAAGAGGTATCGGGCTCTGCATTGTACAATTTTTTGAGATATATGTCACAAATGGGAACCTTTGTGTAGGCGTAATGTTGATTGAGGATGTCTCTCATCAGATGCATTTTTTTGTATACTTCAAATAAATTGATATCTCTTTCTACTCTTTGCTGGATGACAGTCACCCGTCTGAGAACATTAAAGAAGTTGTGGAAACCAATGAATGAAGCAAAAAACAACAATACGAATGCGCTCAGAAGTTAGAGTTCGCTCATATTGTTGATTTGGCTAAGTTAGGTTCTTTGCTATCTGGTTTTACGTACACGTCCTCTTGCCATTTGTCTGGCTTCTTTTTTCTTGAGAATGTCGAATAAGTAGAGCTCCTTACCTATCAAGTAGTGCATACGATAGTTATTGAAAGATCTCGCACAGCATCCAAATCCAAAGATAAAAATGGCTACAAGACCTCCGATGATTCCAAAAGTAGCAGGGAACTTTTCATTTTGGAAGGTATAGTACTTGACGTTGTAGTTGTTTGCAAATGAAAGATTATAGCTCATGAGCCCATTATTGGAAAAAGTATCGTAGAAAGCAGTCTCTCTACTTTGGAACTCGTTGAAAGCATATGCGATATCGATGTAAGGGTCACCCTAGAGAACGAGCTGATCATCGTAAAGTACTGCCACTTTTTCAAGACTGATGTTCTGGCTGGTCGGGTAGGTGACATTGAAGCTATCAAAGGTGAAAGATGTCATGAAATAGTCAAATTAGTGCTTTTTGGCGTCAAGTTGTGGGTTGGAAACATGGAACTTGGGAAGGTAAATCTGCATAAAGCTTTTGAGCTCCATATTCCCAGCTGAAGTTTTTAGTTTGTTGAACACGGATACACTGAATCTCTTCGTGACAGTATCTTGAGGAAGTCCATCTATTTCCAGAACCATTCCATCAGGAACACAATACCCAAACTGAGTGTTGGTAAAGTAATTTGGGTCAGAAAGAGGGCTTAGCCAACTAGTTAGATAGTTGGCTGCACAAGGGACCAAAGGTACCTCGACTGTTGATGTGATTAGTTGGCCGAATTGGCGAGTATAGGTTTCTTTGAAAATGCTGACACCCACAGCTGAGCTAGTCCAGTTCGAAACATTGTGAGGGTAATCTTAATAAGCTTTTGAAAAAGTGACAGCTAATTTGAAATTTTTGCCAGTTTCCAGATGAATTCTGCTGTTGAAGGTACTGTTAGAGTTTTATTTGAGAGGTTCCATCATGGCAGTTGACATTCCAATTCTAGCATCATCTTTATCCAGGTACACTGATACCTCAAAGGCTCCAATGATGCAGATGAACATCAGCAGAATGAGACAGCAACATCCTCCAAAGCAACTGGTCACCTCTCTTTTGCCATTGAGAGTGAGGGATGCAGGATATTAGAAAGTGTCAAGCCAGTTGAATCGAGGTTGCTCAGGAAGTCCATGCATATAGTTATCTTGGAATTTTTCATTGGCTCCATTTTATTCTAGAATCATTTGTTGACTGGTTTTGAATTTTTCAAAGGTATTAGAATCATTGAGAGGATTCTGAGGGTGTATTTTTTATAAACTTGGTTCAGGGTTTATGGTTGTATTAATGATTTTGCTTCCTTTATCAATTAGACTTCCTTTCATTTATTGTTCTTCTTAAAAATCATCACGAAATTAGTTAGCGTCATGATTTAGTGAAGTGCCTCTTGAAAATATATAATCTTGTGTAGCTTTTTCCTCCTCATCTATTTTTTATTTGACAAAAACCAAGGATAAATTTTTGGCTTGAAGCCTGTCGAAAAGAGAGCTGCTGAGGTTGAAAATTGTATCGATATATCGGACTAGCCAGACATAGTTGAGGTCATTCTTGATTTTCTTTTCGATTTGTCGCATTCTCATGACATCATTTTTGATGTGGAAGCAGGAAGGAAGCAGGCACTGGGGAACAGGAAGAATTGTCAATATTTTATTGATTGGGCTTTATGAGATGGACTCTTCATAGTAAATTTATTCAGCTAGTTTGGCTCTCACGTTGAAGCTGTTGTATAATTTTCCTATCCAATGGAAAACAGCATACATCAAGACAAAGATGCCACCAATTATTCCCAAAATAACATCAGCTTTTTTTGTAGAAAGAATATAGTTAATTTGATTTCCGCTCGGTCTGATTCTGGCTTCATAGTATAGACTGCCAGGTATGCTTCTGGACAGAGGGTCCAACATGTTAATATTGG
>Ga0100378_1004177_pt1 | contig 13553 bp, 11 predicted proteins | sample CryGeymeta201502_FD_81535 | JGI IMG/M metagenome (GOLD analysis project Ga0100378, IMG submission 81535) | Groundwater microbial communities from Crystal Geyser aquifers in Utah, USA - Crystal Geyser metaG 2015-02 | ecosystem: Environmental > Aquatic > Deep subsurface > Groundwater | place: USA...
AAGATTCTGACAGTGAAAAAGGATTAAATACATTTAGAAATATATCTGATTTATTATAAGCTGATGAAGTCAACTCACTTATGAAATTATAAGCACCGGTTGAATAATTTGAAAATTGATCTTTTACTGTCCCATACATGTCATAATAATCAAATGAAGTATAATTTAATGTGAAAGAATCAAATATGCTTGAAATTGAAAGATTTTCTGTGTAGTTAGTAACGGTGTTTTTAGCTGATCCAATCATTTTATAAATATCAGCATTATAAACATCAGATGTATAATTTTTTACTGTATCTTTAACAGATCCAACCATATTATAAATATCAGATGTAGAAACATTTGGAGTATAATTTGTTATTATGTCTTTAACAGATCCAACCATATTATAAATATCAGATTTAGAAACATTTGGAGTATAATTTGTTATTGTGTCTTTAACTGATCCAACCATATTATATACATCAGATGCAGAAACATTGGGTGAGTAACTACTAAATGTATCTTTTACTGTCCCAAACATACCACTTATATCAGACTTCGTAACATTAAGGCTGTAATTACCAAATGTATCTTTAACTGTTCCAAACATATTGTAAATATCAGATTTGGACACATTTGGAGTATAATTATTAATTGTGTCTTTAACTGATCCAAACATATTATAAATACCATCTTTTGATACATTAGTTGTATAATTTTTAAATGTATTTTGTACTGCTCCAAGGATATCATAAAAATATGCTTTGGCAACTGGAGAAACAGCTAACAATATAACAAATAACATCATAAATTTAATGAATCTCATTTTTAATTCAATTATAAATTAACTTAAATAACTTAATAAATAAATATTACTAGTGTATTATGTAGGAATATATACATTTTAATGTAATATATTTATATAAAGTTATAAACTTATTACTTAATGACATTGAATATATTAATATGTTAATATATTAATATATATTAATATGTTATTATTAATTCCCTTATTTGTTTCAATTATTATCATTATTTTAGAGAAAACTAATTAATGGAAGATTCAAATACAAATACTAAAAAAGTTCAAAATAAACCAAACAAACAATCAAGCCCAACTAGAACTACACTTACAAGAAGTAAGTATCCACTTTAATAAACTTATTCAAATACTTATATTTTTATATGCTTTTTTAAACCATATAATATTTACTAGTTAAAAAACCAAAAATTCGTAGTAGAAACACACTCACAGATATCATATGTAGTTTCAAAGATGAAAATAAATTAGAAATAAAGAAGCTAATAAGAATAATAGAAAACAAACATATCACTGAGCTTAATAAATATCCTGATCTTCCTAAACTAAAGCAAGATAACAATTTAAAACTTTCAGACGAGGAAATATACCTTTTCTTTAAGAGAATAAGTGAAAACGAAGTAGATAATCATTTAGTAATTAATCAAGACTTATTTTTACGAGCTAAAATCAGATTAAATCAGCAGTTAGAGTTTAAAAATATAAATGAAAAGCAAATTGATGAGCTGACTGAAGAAGACATGATTGACTATTTGATTGAATCTGAAATGAATAATGAAAATATATTTATTTTGAAGAATATTTCTAAAGAGATAAATACTTTCCTTGAACAGTTAGTAGAGAAATTTAAAACTTTGATTAATCAACCGTTGAATGTGCAAGAGGAAAAGCAGATTACTGATCAAATTAATCTTGAAATTGATGATATTAAAGGAAAGGTACTAGAAGCTGATTTCTACGCTGATAATTTTGAGAAAGGGTCATACGAAAAGAAAAAAATACTAAACTCTTTAAACATGTATATTAAAAAAATGGAATCAAACATGAAGTACTTAGAAGACAATAAAGAAAATTACGAACTCCAAAAAATGCGATTTAAGGAAGTAGAAGATCAATACCCTCAAGAAGTTAGTAAGCTCATTGATGACAATCATCGACTAAATGATTTACTCAATATAAAAGACAGACAACGACTTGACCTACAAAATTTATATCAACAAAAGGAGATGGAAAATTATGAATATATTGAAAGATTTAATGGCCTTAATTACGAAATAGTCAATTTAAAGATAGAAAACGAAAAACTACTAAATCAAATAAGCCAAATAAAATCAGACTACGATGGATTTGTCGAAAATGTAGATATACTAGAAAAAGAAGAATATATGGACACAATTACAGATTTACCAAAAAGTGAATTTAAAAAGAATTACACTGTTCCCATTCAAATTAATCATATGCTATCTGATACAAATTTAAATAATCAAAATATGAATTTAAACAATACAGATAGAAATATGGATTCAAACCTAAGCACAACTATCACAAGCAATACATATAATACAAATGCTAATGAGAAGGGACATTCAAAACTTAATCGACTACAATTAGCTCAACGTTCACAATCCTTACATGATATTGATTTTGAAACATATGATACTCTTCACCAGCTAACAAAAGTAGAAAATTATAATAAAACCCTTGAAGAAAAAGTAACAAGTTTACAGAAGATGCAAGATTACTATCAGCAAAAGATATACATATTAGAATCAGAAAATGAAAGAATAATTCAAAAGTATACTGAAGAAGCTGAAGTATTTAACACATCTAATAATGAACTACTTGATAAAAATGACCATAATGATCAGAATGATCCTAACTATAATTTAGATACATTTAATCCATTAGATGGACTATCTGCTCTAGGAAATGATTCGATTTTAATCACACAAAGTGATCAGAAAATATCATCAAAAACTTTGAGAAAAGAGTCAACGAGAAGTGATAATGATTTAGTTAATTTATCATCATTATGTGCTAATGATTCAATATTAATATCCTCAAAAAATGATAATAAATACAATATAAGTCAAAGTAAAGGCCTGAGAAGAATTTCGAAACTAAAAACTGATAAAAGCGATAAAAATTTAATATTAATCAACTTACATGAAGCACAAGAAAAGAAATACTCTTCTCCTAATGTAAATGAAAGGAATCCCAACTTGCACCGTTCATTCGGACCAAAAACTCCAAATATGGATATTAGTCCATTGAATATACGCCCTAAAAAAATTAATAAAGTCTTAAATCGATTCATTAGTCCATTGAATAGTCCTAAAAAATTAGATAACTATAGTGATCTATGTTTTACCCCACCAAAGAAAGAAAAAACAGACAAGTTCGAAAACTTTCAATCAAATAAGGCTTACTATAACTACAAAGATTATACTATTGATAATTTTTCACTTGTCTTACTTTCTATTAAAGTTAAAAAGGAACTCGAGCCAATCAACACAAAGTTCAATAATAATATAATAAACGGAAATAATAATAATAACCCAGTGAGCAGAAGTTCTAATATTAACTTTATTAACGAAGGCCTAATCGTTGTAGGAGGCAACTATACTAAGGACCACCACGAAAAACATTTAGAAAAGATAATCGAGAGAAAAAACACAATAGAAAAGGAACACAGCGAACATAATAAACATAAAGATTCAAATAGAAATCGAACACTTTCCGATTTTACATTTTGTATGGAAGCAAGCGGCGAAACCCCGAAAAGTACCCAAAAGAGCAACCAAGTTCTCCAAACAAGCACATACAACGCAGCTATCAACAGTACGTCAGTTATGAATACATACCACGATATAGGCGATGCTATTTCATCGCAGACTACTATTTCAACATTTGATTTTATTGATGCTGAAGACGATAAAGTTATTAAATTTATAATAGAAAGAAATAATGACAAATTAAAAGAAAACACAATATTCAGCGATAATGTCTTTTTATACGATAGTAAATTTGTTAAGTCTAAAGAGTATTACTACTTTATTGTTTCGTCTCATTTTATTTACGTAATTAATAATAAAAAGGAGAATATGCTCGTTTGCAACAAAATCAAAGATCTTTATAAAGTGACAATTTCAAATACTAACTGCAATCTTATTTGCTTACATTTCTATGAAGCTAGTGATATCTTAATAGAAACTTATCGTGTTACTAATCTTCTTTACTTTTTACGTGATTTATTTATATTTAAAGGAGAAGGAAAATTAAAATTAAAATCTACAAGTAAGTTTATACTTAAAATTAATTCAAAAATAACAAAATATATGCCGTTAAGCCATGGATTAAATCTTTCTTGTTGTTATAAATTTGGTTACGTTGAGAAATATATACCTGGATTCTTTAAAAATAAGTTTATTGAATGCTTTTTGGTATTGAGTGATATGGGATTATTTTTATTTGATATTCCTATATGTAGTTGTCCGAAACGTATTATAAATATAGTCGGAGGTGAAGTTATAAATGTAAGATATATGATTACTATAATAATTCTTATTCATTTTAGGTATTTGATGAACACAAGTATAAACGCAAGTATTGCATGGAGGTTAAAGACTTTGAAGCTGATGATCTTGTGATCGGTTTAAAAAATAATCTAGAAGTGTATTCTTGGATGCAAGAAATTAAGAAAGTCAGAAAAATATTCAATAGAAGAATTAATAATATTCAAGTTTGCAGTGAATAAAGTATAGCATATAAAGGAACAGAATACAAAAGAGTATAGAGTTACGAGTCGAACATATAGTTGTTAATTAATAGACTATTTGTTTGTTTATTAATTTTTATATAAAATAATTAAAGACTTTTATAGTATATATATATACTTTTAAAATATTTACTTTAAATTAATATATTGTTTATTATTTTTTATTATTTTAATAATTAATAATATAAAATGTTTTACTTTCTTATTATCGTCAATAAGAACGGAAGTTTAATTTTTGACAGAGTATGAACAATAATATAATCTTATATCACTCTATTTATCATATCAATTAGATGCTAACTGATAAAAGTAAACTAAATCTTGGAAATAATGAAACAATTAAATTTGCTTCAATTTTTTATTCAATGTATGCTATTTCTGATAAAATCACACCTGTACTAAACATACTTAATTAACATACAATATAATTTATATAAATTATATAGACCTCTTTAGTCAAAAATAAAAATTACAATATTGATTCAGTAGGAATAGAAGTTGTAGAAGGAGAATCTGTTAAATTATTTTGCCATCAAACATTAACAAAATTAAAATTTATCTTCTTTACAGATGTATCAACTACATATCCTGAAAGTGAGAATATGTTTAGAAAAATATATGAGATATATAGTGACTATGTATCGAAAAATCCTTTTTATGAAGTAAGTATATATTAATATGATTTATTAATATTATCTATACTATTTATATTATCTATATAGATTGATATGCCGATAAGAATTGAAGCTTTTGAAAAGGAGATTACAAAGTTATTTAGTTAGTTAATATAAGTTATTGTTTTTATATTAACTTAAAACTAATTATAAGTTAATTAATAGAATAATCTATATAATATTAATAACATTTCATCTGAAGGCATATTTTAAAGTAAATGAAGGTTTTATATAATAACAGTATTATAATTATAATGTATTAATATTTCTAATTTATTTTTAAATTAAAAAAAAAGCAAAATTTATGTTGAAATCAATAACTACAAACTGTTACTCAATAATTAAAGCATATATTATTATATAAAGTTTTTAATAAAATGAAACAACTTAAAAATTTTTTAAAAAGTTCAGACATATATGGAAACATAATCGGATTTAAATATGAAGGAAATGATCGAATAACATCTGCGCTAGGGGGCTGCTTGACTGTATGTTTATTGGTTATATCAATTATTGTCCTTGTAATAAGATTTGTTAGCTGGAGTTCTAACAATTATAATATTGAAATCAAAACTTCTAGCTTGAATAAAAACTTAACAAATCCTGATATTTTTAACTCAACTTACTTTGGATTTACACTAGGAATTTTAGAATTTCATAAGGATGGTAAACCAAACACTTTAGGAGAGCTTAATCCAATTGGAGATATCTATATCAATCAAATAAGTTTATCAACAAAACCATCTTTACACGAAGAACAAACATTAATGGGTAATATAGTTAACTGTTATGAAAATAATCTAAATGAAATGCTTACTTCTATTATAAAAATTCAAAATTATAGCTTTGGTAATACATTCAATACTTTTCTTTGCTCTAACATTTCTAAGGAAAATAACATTACGATTGGTAGCGATTTTATAGCATCTGATCTAAGTAATTATTTAGAAGCTAATATATTTTTCGATATTTGTAAGGTAACACCGGAATGTAATAATCATGATGCTCTATACACAGAAGTAAAAAAGGAATTTAGACTCTACTTTTCACTATATAACCAGTTTTTTGATAAATTAAATTATGAAGGGTATAAATCAGCTTATTCAAATTATATAAATCATAGACTAGACTTTAATAAAGATTTATCTATTGATATAGTAGTTACAAAAAATATTATTATTACTGATCCAAACAAGCTCTTCACCTTTCTTCCTAAGTATTACAATGAGTATTACAGCTATGAGGCAGTAATAAGAGATACTAATAGACCAGCTGGTTTAAGAACTGGAGATACTATAATGAATGTAAATATTGTTTTCAGAGAAGACGATAGAGAAGTATATATTTATCGGGATTTCGAGACTATTGATAATTTGTTAGCTAACACTTCAACTATAATATTTGCTATTTATTTTGTATTTAAGCAGTTATTATTCTACTTCAAAAAGGGTAACTTAACTCTAAGCTTATTAAATAAGATTTATAAATTTAAGGAAGAAGATGAATCTAAAATAGACTTTGATGACTTCCAATCCATTTTAGGAATAGGAACTATCTTAGATCAAAGAAGCAATGCTAATAAACAATATAATGTAAAACAAATGGATCATAGTCTTGCTAATTTAAATCCCCAAAATGAAAGTCAGCAAGATAACCCCTTAAGAATTGAATTTAAGATGAAAGAAAGCTCAGTGCCACAGAAAAAAAGAACTGATATCAAAGATAGAAATAATAGTAGTAATTATTCTGTTTCTAATTTGCCAGCTGAAGTTTCTATTCAAAAACCTAAAACTAAAAGAGACGTAGACGACTCTAAAAAAACTATTATTGAATTGCCTAACATTATATGTGCCAAAAATCAAGACTCAGTGACAGAAAATAACAATGATGAAGACAGTAAATGTAAATATTTACCAGGACTTGCATATTTATCAAACGTATATTCAGAAGAAAAGTTTCATAATAAGTTAGATATTCCTAAGTTTAAGTTGTTTTTCTTTGTCTGCTTTGGACAGTGCTATAGGAAGAATAATCTAGCTGCTAATTATTATTATGTCGGTAAGGAATTTTTAAATTACGATTTAAAAATTGAAATATTCTTAAAAAAAGCAATAGAATATGAATCTTTTAAAAAGTTACTTTTGAATGATAATCACAGAAAACTTCTTGCTAACTATCAAAGAAGGAAAATCACAAAAGATAACTTTGCAAAGACTCTTAATGAAATGAGAAATTTGACTCAATTTGTTGAAGCTGCTGCCATTAAGAAAAGTGATGCATAAGTTTCGAATCTATTTTGATTCTATTTCGATTAAATATTGATTAAATATTGATTATTAATATAAATATTTTTGTATATATGAATAGTTAGTTTTCATTTATTTTTTTTCTATAATATTTATTAAATATTTATTATAATACTTTTAACTAACTTTTATGTCAATAACTATATAATTATAAATAATTATTTATCAAACAGTGTTTGTTTTATAAAATATACTAATAATTAATATAATTATTTAGTAATTTAATATTGTAATAAAACTGTAATTTTAATATTAGTTATTATTGAGATATTATATTTTATGTTATTAAGTTAAATTAAAGTTATTATATTATCAAGTCATTAAGTCATTAAGCTATTTAATTATTTAGTTATTTTGTTAGTTATTTATAATAAGTATCAATAAATAACAATTTATAAATATATAACAATTTATATAAAATTAATTTAAACATTAACAATGTCAACGAAAAATAAAAAATCCACTGATGAAGTCGTAGTTAAAAAACCTAAAACCTTAGGTAATCATTAATAATTCATATTAATATAATACAATAAATACGTTATTTTTCTTTACCTAACCTAACATAAATTCCAATAGACCCAGCTGATGAATTCAAAGATGGCTGCAAAACCCACATGGCTAGGGACGACAAATTTATCTGGCTATGTTACGATTGCAGAAAATTCGTATGTACTAAATGCTATTCAAGAGACCATAAGCGATGCTATGCAGACCTAATCGAAAATATGTATGACGAAATAAAGAAAACTAACGAGTCTAACTTAGAATCAGTAATGGGAATGAAAGACGAATTCAAAGAAGAGGTTGATTTTATGGACGATAAGCTTAGCTACTTTGTCAAAAACAATCCTTTTGACATGAATATAGCCTTAGTCAATAAAATTTATGATAATATCATTTCACTTATTACTGCAAAAAGAGATGAGACTTTAAAAACTATGAATGGCTTAAAGGATAACTATATGAAAAATATTATGCAAAACATTGACAAGATCAAAACAATGATAACTAAAGCAAAAGACACTGAAGATAGGCTTAAAAAGGAGTTGAAAAGTATGGACAAAAAGTCACCTTTTGACTTTTGTAGAGAGTTATTAGACTCTAATGTAAACGGAGATCTAACCGACGAGTGCAGTGATATTGCTGTTTTCCAACGACAAGAATTTACTCGTATTAAACAATGTTCTATTGATACTAATACTATTGTTTTCAATGACTCTAACGCAGTTATAGAACAATGCAAAAATCTAAGAGAGTACATGAGTGAAAAAGTTAACAACTTTTACACAAATTATGAAAAGTATAGATCGAAATATGCTTTTACTGTTGTTATGAATATGAAAGAATTTATCGTTTATTTAATTGATAAACATGAGATAAATAAGGTTACCTATATGAACGAGTTTGTTATTCCTTGTTATGCTAGGTGGATTAATATTTCTGGTGAAAAGTTAATCCTTACTGGAGGAGAAAAGGACTATATTGAGTCATTGAATATGACATATATGTTTAGATTTAGAAAATATGAACCCCCTGAAATTGGATTTAGTGCTAAGGTATACCATAAGGCTGATATGCTTTATAGAAGAAGAGCGCATTCTCTTATTTACTTCAACGACTTCATGTAATTATATTATATAATATTCAAATTTAATATTTTAGCTATGCTGTCTCTGGTGTTGACAAACTAGAGATGATTAAAAAGTGTGAGAAGTACGACATCTTCAATGATAAGTGGATTGAAATTCCAGAGCTAAACTACTCAAGACAGAACTCATCGTTGGCCATTCATAATCAAAGATATCTTTTTGCCTTCTGTGGTTATGATGGGTTTAGAAATGTTGACACCTTTGAGAAATTAGATTTCCTTAAAGAATCAGATGGTACTAATTTATAAATTAACAATTACTTTATTATTTAGGCTGGGAGCTAACCGAACTCAAAAATGTTGAAAAAGAAATGGAGGTAGTTGATATCAGAAAGAACAGAATGGGTATTATTACTTTGGACTTTGACAGGATGTTAATTTTCGGTGGAGAAAGAAACAACAAAGAGTATAAGGAAGCCTACATTTATGAATTTTATGAAAATAAATTTTATCCATTTGCAGACCTTGTTAGAACAAGTAACTTTATCATGTCTCCAGTGTTCTATAATGGAAAATATATCTTGTTCGATTTCCTTAACAATATTCATGAACTTAATTTAGAAAGCTTACAGTTTGAATATCATGTCTTCCACAAAGAAGGAGAGAATGCAAATGTTTAAGCTTAATAGTTTTGCTCTCAGATTGTTTAAAGTTTAATTTAAGCTTTCTAATTTTTAATTTTTTAAGAACTTTTAATAACATATAATATTTAAATATTTCAAATATTTCTCGATAAAGTTATATTTAATTTAATATGAATTATATAGTTAATTAAATGTTATTATTTCTCATTATTTTTAGTATTAATATTAATTTTAATTGACAGTCATTAATAATCTTAATTATTACTTAATTATTACTTAATTATTACCGTATAATAATCCTCTCAAGTATAATTATATATTAATAATGGACGTAGCACAAAGAAAATTTTTCGTTGGAGGAAACTGGAAATGTAACGGAGATTTAGAATTCATTGATAAACACTTCAATGAAGTTCTTTTCAAACTTGGACATGACAAGACTAAATGCGATGTTTTAATCGCTCCAGTTTTTATCCACCTTCAAAAAGCATTATCATTAGCAAACAGCAATGACTCAGGTTTAATAATCAGTGCTCAAAACTGTAGTTTAACAGCTGAAGGTGCCTTTACAGGAGAAGTCGCAGCTAGACTAATTAAAAACTTAGGAGTTAACTGGACTATCCTAGGTCACTCTGAAAGAAGAACTCTTTACAGAGAAACAAACGAAAAAGTTGGAACTAAAGTTAAAAATGCAATGGATAACGGTCTAAACGTTGTAGCCTGTATTGGAGAAACCTTACAAGAAAGAGAAGAGAAAAAGACTTTAGATGTATGTTATGCTCAATTGAAAGAAATTGCTGCTAGTGTAACTGACTGGAGTAGAGTTGTAATAGCCTATGAACCAATTTGGGCTATTGGTACAGGTAAAACCCCTACCGTTGATGAAGCTCAAGAAGTTCATTTAGCTATTAGAAGTTGGATTAGTAAAAATGTAAATGTTGAAGCCGCTAACGGAGTAAGAATTATATATGGAGGATCAGTAACTGATACTAATGCTGAAAGTTTTGCCAAAATGAGTGATATTGATGGATTTTTAGTTGGAGGTGCTAGTTTAAAGCCAGCATTTTCAAAAATTGTAAATGCTTACACTGTAAAAGGACTTACTGGTAAATATTGAATTTGAAGTTGAAGATAATTTAATGAAATTAAGTAATAATTTTAATTATAACAATTATGATTATTAGAACTCAGTAATTTTAAGTAATTTAATTTTCTTTATAATAAATTGTTTATTTTAATTTGTATTTGTTATATTACGTTGTAAAGTTGTTATTTTAATTTAATTATCTTTATGAATTAAATTAAAACAATTTATAATGTCGAAGACTTTAGATAATTGTATTCAAATTCAAAATGGAGACTATCAGCCTAAGAAATTTGGTCTTACATACAATCCTCCAATAATAGAACTTGAATATGTTATTCCTAGTAAAAACAAGAAATATAAACATAAAATTAAACTTACCAAATTAAAAACTGATTCAAATATGAATGATATAATCAATTACATTTATAAAAAGCATTATACTTATTTAGATTCTAAGTTGATTAGTGCAACTCAAATAGAAAGTAAATAATTATTATTTACAATGATAGGATTGGTTGAAGTATTAAAGAAGAATATTTCATGTAAAAAAGTTATTAATAATACTAGTAATGTTTGTAATAGTAATAATGAGAGTAAATTGAATAGTGATTGTAAAAGTAATAATGATGGAAACATAATAAGTAATAGTATTGTTGAAGATTATAAGAGAACTAAACATGAACATGAACAATTATTAGTTGATAATAAAAAATACAATGAAATTAATTCAAAATTGACTGACTCTCGAACTTTAGAAAAACAACATGATAATAAACAAATTGAAATTGAGGAAATAACTGAAAATATAGAAAATTATATAGAAGATGATATTGAAAATGAACAACTCAAAAATGATGAAATTAATCAGAATTATAATCATGTCAATAATGAAGACGATAATCAAGATAATAACATAGAAGATAATCAGGAAAATAATTTCTCTGAAAGTTATAAAACAGTAATTATAAATCAACTTGAAAATATTACTAACCCCATTACTACCAATACTACCAATACTAATATTAACAAAATACTTGATAACAAAGCTGAAACTAATATAAACAAAATAATGGATAACAAAGTAGAGGATATAGTAGAAGATATAGTAGAAGAAAATATAGAGAACAATGGTGATGAAGAATACGTCGACAATTTTTATATTTCTCTTACTAAAGAAGAAATAGAAAATGCAAATAAATCTCCAAGATTATCATTTATTAAGAATAACAATAAGAAAGATGACGATGAGTATCAATACGATGATGACAGTTTTGCGGAAGAAAAGGTATAATACTATTAATATATTATTATATATATAATCATATACAAATACTAATTTTAATATTATTAGAAAGGTAAAAAGATAGTACAAGATGAAGAGTGGGATTACGATGATGAAGACAACGATGAAGATTATAACTAAATTTACTATAAATATTTATTTTTCTGTACAGATTATATTGTATCAATTTAAATTATTTAAACGAAAATTATGTAAAGAATATTTAATTTATAATAACCAATTATTTAGTAATTTAGTTTAATAATATAATTTTGTAACATAAATGAAACAAAAACCGCAGAGACTTTTATATGTTTATAATCCTAGAGCAAATGATGAGACACTTAAAAAACTTACGTCAGAACCTAATTGGGAAAATATTGTAAATATTTTAAATACTTTTAATATAATAAGTTATATTTATTAAATAGGATAAAGTTCCAGAACAAGAAAGATTAAGTAATATTACTAAAGAAAAGAAACGACTTCGAAAATCACTAATACAAGCAAAAGAAATAACAATCTCTAACATGTAACAATAACTACTAACAAATTAACTAACCTATCAAAATAAAATAATTACTTAATAAATAACGATAAAAATAACAACAAACATAACTTTATAGCATATACAATAACGATAAAATTCCTGACCAATGGAAAAACCAAATAGGCTACAGAGAATTTATGATTAAATTAGTAAATAAAAATGATACCCTATTTAACTACTTATCAATTGTAAATCGGCATCATACACCACCAAAAGAAGTTCCAAGCACAACTAGAGATAATATAAAATCCCCTAAAACCGGAACTGGGAATATAAGTAATATAAGGCCAAAGAAAATAAGACATATAAAGCAAAAAAGTAATATTAATATAGAAAACAATACCCCGAAAGAAGACTTTTATCAAACAGGATTAGGAATGAGTTTTCCTACTGGGGATAAAAGTAAAAAGAATGAAAAGAATGAAACTAGTGATAAGTTAAAGGATCTATCCGATAAAGCTAAGTCTCTAACCAGAAATAGATCGGAATTTGTATTACCACCTATTAAGGATAGTAAAACAATTGACGAGACCGAGAATATAAATATGAATTTTGATTTGCTTGAAAAGTTTAAGCATACTAAAATGAGAAAAGAAATATTGAAAAATAGAAGAAGTAAATCACAAACTATCGATGTAGATTTATCACATGACGCAGGAAGTCCAGGAGGCTTTAATAGTCCAGGCGGCTATAATTCACCTAGATCTGATTCAAGTGGCAAAAATAGTCCTAATAATCATAATGAAAAAAGTGAAAAGAAATTAAATAAAAGAAATGCTAAAAGCACGAGTGATTTCTTGAACGCAATTACTATAAATAGAAAAGAAATCATAAATCAT
>Ga0100378_1004181_pt1 | contig 13551 bp, 12 predicted proteins | sample CryGeymeta201502_FD_81535 | JGI IMG/M metagenome (GOLD analysis project Ga0100378, IMG submission 81535) | Groundwater microbial communities from Crystal Geyser aquifers in Utah, USA - Crystal Geyser metaG 2015-02 | ecosystem: Environmental > Aquatic > Deep subsurface > Groundwater | place: USA...
GAAAAAGACTTGTTTGGCAACGGTGTCTTACCAAAAATGAAGGACTTCAGATAAAGTCAAGGTCTGCAGTAAACTATTAGAAACAAAAAGAGCCGCACTAATTGTGCAGCTCTAAAGCTCCTCCTCTTGGGCTCGAACCAAGGACCCTCTGATTAACAGTCAGATGCTCTAACCGACTGAGCTAAGGAGGAATATTTTTCCCTTCAAAAGGGCTGCAATATTAGTACTGTTATTTCATATAATCCAAATATTTTTCAATCTTTTTTTTGAGCTTTGAGAATCACCATAATACAGCCGAAAAAGACACACTCTCCCCTCCTCTGTTATCGCAAAATTTAGGTTGCTAATACTTTTCAAATCCGCACATTTGCACCGCAAAAACAGAAATTATGAGCTTAGTAGTAATCGGAACCATGGCGTTTGACTCTCTTGAAACCCCTTTCGGAAAAGCAGAACGTATTATTGGAGGTGCAGCTACCTATATCGGGCTATCTGCTAGTCGATTTATGAAAGACATACAGTTGGTGTCTATCATTGGTGAAGATTTTCCGCAAAATTATTTGGCTGATTTGCGTAATCGTGGCATTAATACCGATGGTGTTGAGCTTGTAGAAGGTGAAAAATCTTTCTTTTGGAGCGGTCGCTATCATAACGACATGAACACACGCGACACACTAGATACACAACTCAACGTGTTGGCAAACTTTAACCCTATAGTTCCTGAAAAAGGCTTGAATGCCGATTTCCTCATGCTCGGAAACCTTACACCAAGTGTTCAGCTTTCTGTGATAAATCAAATGGCAAAGCGTCCGAAACTTATTGTGATGGACACCATGAATTTTTGGATGGAAATCGCTCTGGACGATTTAAAAACTACCATCAAAGAAGTTGATGTTCTTTCTATTAATGACGAAGAAGCAAGGTTATTGTCAGGAGAATATTCGCTTGTAAAAGCGGCTAAAGCGATTTTGGCAATGGGTCCAAAAGTGCTAATCATAAAGAAAGGTGAACACGGAGCACTTTTGTTCAACGAAAAAGAAGTGTTTTTTGCACCAGCATTGCCGCTTGAAGAGGTATTCGATCCAACTGGAGCGGGCGACACATTCGCTGGCGGTTTTATCGGCTATTTAGCAGCAACGGAAGACATAAGTTTTGACAACATGAAGCGTGCTGTAATTTACGGCTCTGCAATGGCTTCTTTTTGCGTAGAAAAATTTGGAACTGAAAGACTAGTTAGCCTTAAACAAAATGAGGTCGACAACCGTGTTCAACAGTTTATCGACCTCACTTCTGTAGAAATTTCTTTCTAAACCTTTGGCTTAGTTACAAGCCTTATTCAGCTTAGCTGAAATAAACAAAGAAACGTCTGGCCAAAGAATGCTTTTGCCGTCAGAACCTTTGTGAAGGTCTTCGCACACTTTGTTCAATTCACCCAATTGAGTTGATCCATTCCAAGTGTCTACTGTAATCTCAGCTTTAACTTCTAGCTTATCATCTACAACGGTGTAAGTACCTTCAATTGGTTGCTGCATGCCGTTCATGGTAAGTAAAAACTGTACTTTACCTTCGGTTTCGGTTCCTGATACAGATTTTACACTTCCGTGAATCTGATCTCCATTTTCCATTTTCCCAAAGAAATACTCTCTAATTTTTGGATCACGTGTTGGATCACCAGAGTTTACACTTTCGGTATAAATGGTGAACCCTGCATTTGCAATCACTTGAGCTGGACTTTCTGAATCTGAGAATCCTTCTACCATGATCGAATCAAAAACACCTTTAACACCAACTTTATCCGTGTATTTATAAGCTACCCAAAGCACTTCAGTACTTTCTTCATTGTAACTATACATGCACACCTCTTTTGGTTGCATTTCTGGTTGCTCTGCCGCTTGTTCAGCTGACTTTTCATTACCACCACAAGAAGCTAAAAACATAGCTGCAACGATGGGTAAATAAATCTTTTTCATCTTTTCTAAACTTTTATTCGAACGTTATTAATACTTGATTTTTCTCAATTGCATCGCCTTTAGAAACCTCAATTGCCTTAACCGTTGCCGTTCCTGGTGATTTAAGAATGTTCTCCATTTTCATTGCTTCAAGTACAACCAAAGGATCACCTTCATTTACTAAATCTCCTGGTGATACTCTAAACTCTAACACCAAACCTGGCATGGGAGCCTTCAACTCCTTTAACTCTTTTTTGGCCTTGATGTTCAAACCTAAGCGTTCTAAAAGCAAATCGGTTTCTGTTTTAACAGTTGGTTTATAGGGTTTTCCGTTCACCATAAACTCAGGGTTAGCGCTGTCTGCGTCTACCACTTCTATGGTTACAGATTGTGAATCAACAAGCAAGTGATAGGTATTTGGCGCCACTTGAATAGCGTCCACCTTTTTTTCCTCGTTGTTGATAATTACAAAACCTTCCTTTTTTGAAGGTTCTACTTTGTAAGATTTTTCTCCGAAAACTACTTCTTGCATGAGCACAAAAATATAATTAGCCCTTTTATAAGCATCTTTGGCGCATGGCCAATTTTAAGTTAATAAATCAAGCAACAATAGCTGCCATAGCGCTTGTTGTTTCTAGTTGCAGTTTGCTGCAAAAAAGCCCCGATGGATCATCACCTGAACAAGCAATTTTGCTCGACACGCTAGACTTTGAAATCACTGCAGATGCGGTAACGCCATACCAACCAAGCCCAACAATTGTTGCTGATATAAAGCACCTCGAACTTAACCTTTCTTTTGACCTTCCTGAGAAAAAAGTTTTGGGCAAGGCAAGGATTAAAATAAGTGCCTATAGTTTGCCTATCGACACCGTTGTGCTTGACGCGAAAGGTTTCACGATTGACAAAATAAGTATTGAGCAAAACGACAGTATTTACTTCCCTGATTATAGCTACGACAATAATCAAATCACGCTTCCTCTATTGTTTTCTCTTTCGAAAAAGCAATTGGCTAAAATTGAAATAGACTACGTTGCTAGCCCAACAGACATAATCACCGAAGACGGTAACGCGATTCAATCAAACCAAGGTTTGTACTTCATAAATCCAAAAGGAAACCTTGAAGGAAAACCAACTCAAATCTGGTCGCAAGGCGAGCCCGAAAGCAATTCAACGTGGTTTCCGAGCATTGATAAGCCGCATGAAAAATTCACACAAGAAATCTTTTTAACCGTTGATAGCACCTACAAAACCATCAGCAACGGAAAACTGGTTTACACCACATTCAACAATGATGGAACCAGAACTGATTACTGGAAACAAGATCTTGAACATAGTAATTATCTGGTAATGATTGCTGTAGGCGAATTCGCAGAAGTGAAAGACAAGTGGAAAGATCTAGATGTATTCTACTATTTAGATGAAGAATACGCTCCTTTCGCCTTTGATATTTTTGGAAACACACCCGAAATGCTCAGCTTCTTTTCTGACACCTTAAACTTTGAATATCCTTGGGCAAAATACCATCAAGTGGTGGTGAAAGATTTTGTTTCTGGAGCCATGGAAAACACATCGGCCGTTATTCATGGCGATTTTCTGCAGCAAACAAAGCGCGAACTCATTGATGAAAACCACGAAGATGTAATTGCCCACGAGCTTTTTCATCATTGGTTTGGAGATATTGTGACCTGCGAAACTTGGTCGCAGATTACACTTAACGAAGGCTTTGCAACGTATGGCGAGTTTTTATGGAACGCCTATAAATACGGTGACGAAACAGCCCGCTACTTTTTCTCGAAAGATTTAAAAGCCTATTTGGGCGAAGCTAAATCAACGCCAAAACACATGAATAGAGAACATTACAACAAAATTGATGATGTTTTTGACAGCCATTCATACCAAAAAGGTGGGCGTATTTTGCACATGTTAAGGCTAGAAGTTGGCGATGCTTTGTTCTTTGAATCTATTTCAAACTACCTGCATCAATTCCAATATAAAACAGCTGAAATTGAAGATTTGCGCTTGGTGTTTGAGCACACGACTGGTCGCGATTTAAAGTGGTTTTTCGATCAATGGTATCAAGAAGTTGGTCATCCAAAAATGGACATTGACATTAGCTATGCTGATAGCACCAAACAATTGCAAGTGACGTTTACCCAAACACAAGCCCTAGACTGGCCAATTTTTAAACTTCGCGTGCCGATTACATATGCTACGTCAATTGGAAATGTAACTAAGACTGTTTTTATTGAAGACGCTTTCGAGGTTTTCAACTTTACGTTAGAAAACAAACCAAATTGGGTTTCGATTGACCCAAATGGCGATATGCTTTGGGAAAAGAACGAGCAGAAAGACTCGCTTATGCTGATGAACGAGTTACAATTTGGCCCATCATTTTTGGCTAGAAACAATGCTTTGATTAGTCTTTACAGACAATACACTTCAAACCAAAATGAATATAGTGCGATTTCAATTGGTGATGAGTTTTGGGCCACACGCGCACTGGGTTTAAGCGCGATTAACCCCCAAACTGCTTCGGAAGAATTAAAAAATCGTGTGCTAAAAATGGCACAAACAGATGAAAACGCTACCGTGCGCGCTCAAGCTTTAAACACACTTGATACGATGTATAGAAGTGACAGCACATTCACCGAGGCATTTGTAAACGCTCTTTCAGATTCATCTTTCTTGGTGATTAAATATGGTATTTTAGGTTTGAACAATAGAAATGCTTGCCTTGCGGCAGAAAAGTGTGAAGCCTTTGAATCGCTCACAGAAGGAAACTTAAGTCGTTATATTACCAAAGCTTACAGTGATTGCGGTGACGAGAAATACTTGCCCTATTTCACGAAGGTGGCCGCTGAAGCAACTGGTGTAGACGCATTTGTGATTAATGCTGATTTTGCAAAATATGCTCAAAAAAACGGAACCGAAACTGGTTATGATGCACTGGTAAAAGGTTTGAGCAATACCGCGCTTTACGGAGATTCATGGTATGCGAGATACAGCGCGCTGCAAGGTCTAGAAACAGCACAAAAATTTTACGAAAGTGAGCTCACTAAGCTTCAAAAGCAGACCGAACAAACAACAGATGATGTGGAAGCAATCGCTAGAATCAGGAGTAAAAAAGCGAATCTAAGCGCCTTGATTGACGAAGCAAAAGAATTGAATAGCGAAGGTGATGGCGTTTTGTTTAAGGATTAGCCCGCTCAAAACCATCGTCTATTTTTAGCGGACCATTAAGTGCTGCGTGCACTGCCAAAACATCGCAACGCTCGTTTTCTTTGTTGCCGGCATGGCCTTTTACCCAAACAAATTTCACGTTGTGCTTTGGATAAATGTTCAAGAATCTGCGCCAAAGATCTTCGTTCTTCTTTCCTTTAAAGTCCTTTTTCACCCAACCAAAAACCCAGTTTTTCTCGACTGCATCTACGACATACTTGCTGTCTGAATAAACCAGCACATTGTGTCCGCGGTCTTTCACTGTTTCTAGCGCCACAATCACGCTCAGCAGTTCCATGCGGTTGTTGGTAGTGAGTCTAAAACCTTGAGAAAGTTCTTTGCGGTGTTCGCCACTTATCATAACAACACCAAAACCTCCTGGGCCAGGATTGCCGCGAGACGAACCATCAGTGTAAACAAGAATGTTTGCCATTACTCGAAAGAGAAGAAAATTTCAGGATTAAGTGCAACACCATTTCGCCACATTTCAAAGTGAAGGTGCGGGCCGCTTGAATATTCGCCCGTTTCGCCAATAATAGCGATAGCTTCACCAGCACGCACTTTTTCTCCTTGCTTTTTCAGCAAACTAGAGTTGTGTTTGTAAACAGAAATCAAATCGTTGTCGTGCTGAATTTGGATGATATATCCCGTTTCGGCCGTGTAAGCCGCAAGCGTTACCGTGCCTTCGTCTATCGCTTTTATAGCTGCGTCTTTTGCAGCTGCCACATCAATTCCAAAATGCTCGCGCTGCGGGTTAAACTTATCGGTAATCGTTCCTTTCACGGGTGGAAAAAGCAAGTAATTGGTTTTATCATCCCTGTTAAAATTGGGCGACAAATTCACCAAATCTTCTTTTTCAATTTCCGCACGAAGAATAGAATCTTCGGTGCTGCGCGCATAATTTGCCTTTTTCGGGTCAAACTCCAATTCAGCAATCACGTCAGCATCAATCAGCGTATCAATTTCGCCTCGAAGCACTCGCTGCATGTTATCGATAAACAAATCACGCTGAGCCAAAGCTATTTCCATCGAGTCTGACTTTAAATATGCTTCAACAGCCAAGCGCTTTACGCGATAATCTTCTGAATAGCCTGGAAGGTAAAAACGCAACGGAGTCCAGCCCAAAAGCGCAAACGTGAGTAAGATGATAATGACTAAAGAACTGCCGCCAATCAAAATCACATTCATGGGCGTAAGCAATAATGAAAAGCGCTCTTCAAACGTATCGATGTTCAAAATCACCAGTTTATAGTGACTTCTCAACCGCTCTACAAGCTTTCTCTTTTCGCCTTTATCGTCTTGCTTTTTTGCCATTATTTATTTTGCCAAATATCTCAATAATAATACAGGTGCTACGTTCCTGTAAAACTCCAAAAGAAATGGGATACTTTTGCCCACCTTTAAAGTGCTAAAAAAGAACTTTTTTTGATTCTAAAACGCCCAATACTGTTTTTGGCCTTGAGCCTTTTATTTGCTGGTTGTTCGCAAGAAAAAAACACCATCGTAAACCGCACATACCACAATGTGACGTCTCATTACAATGGTTTTTTTAATGGACGACTTGCGCTAAAAGATGCGCACACCGCCATGAAAACCAGCTACGAAGAAGACTACACGCAACTTCTTCCGATTTTTATTTATGCTAAGCCAGAAGTTGTTCAGCCAGTTTATCCAACCTTGGATAGAGCTATTGAAAAAACATCGCTTGTAGTAGACCGCCACAGCATGGATATTTCTGGAAAGGAATATTGCAATTGGATAGATGACACTTGGATGGTGATGGGCGAAGCGCAATTTTTGAAAGGCGAATTGACTCAAGCCAAGCAAATTTTCGATTTCACAAAAAGAAAATATGACGAGCCAGCAATAAAGCAGCAGTCTTATTTCTGGTTAGCGCGTGTTTACACCGAACAAGAACAATACGAACGGGCAAGCGAACAACTCAGAAAAGTAAAAACTACTGAAGGTTTCCCAGAAAAAATGATGGGCGATTTCTATGCTTTTAGGGCTTATTTCTATTTAAAACAAAATAGAAGAGATGATGCGCTTAAAGAAATGGAAAAGTCGGTAGCGTTTACCAAAAACCGAACCGAGAAAACGCGAAGATTATTTATTCTAGCGCAGCTCAATCGCCTTGAAGGCAACGGTGGCGAAAGCAGTAGACTTTATGCAGAAGTGATAAAGCGCAACCCTGATTATGAAATGACTTTTTATGCCAAGATTAATCGCGCTTTGGCTTATGATGTTACATCAGGAAACACACAAGAGATCAAAGACATCTTGTTTAAGATGCTTAAGGATGACAAAAACATTGAATACAAAGACCAGATATATTACGCTCTTGCGGAATTAGAACTAAAAGAAGGCAACGAAGAAAAAGGAATTGAATACCTAAAACTTGCCACCACAAAGTCGGTTAAAAACGGCAACGCAAAAGGAATGGCCTTTTACAAATTGGGCGATATCTATTTCAAAAAACTTCAGTATCCCGTTGCGCAAGCTTATTACGATTCTACTGTAACTTTTTTAAGTCCAGAACATCCCGATTATCCTATGATTTTGGCTAGAGCGAATAGCTTGACGCAAATGATGCGCGATGTAAACATCATCAATGAACAAGATAGTTTACAAGCATTTGTTCAACTTTCAGAAAAAGAGCAAGAACAAAAAATTGACGAAATCATTCGCAACTTAGAAAACGCTGAAAAAGAAGCTGAGCGCCAAAAACAACTGGATGAAATACAATCGCAGCAAGCTCAATTTCAGCAAAACACTGTAGTAAACAAAAATATTACCCGTGGCGAATGGTATTTCTACAATCCAGCAGCCGTAGGTTTTGGAGCAGCTGAGTTCAAGAAAATCTGGGGAACCAGAAAAAATGAAGACGATTGGCGCAGACAAGATAAAACTTCATTAGCTCCACTTTTAGTGGAAACCGATACAGAAGACGAAGCTGACAGCAATGCGCTTGATGGTGCCAATGATCCTAAAAACCCAAACTTTTACAAGAAAGATTTACCTGATACAGAACCAAAGTTGGCAAAGTCAAACGCTCTGATTGTGGAAGCTCTCTATGATTTGGCTATCGTTTATAAAGACCAAATGCTTGACGAGCCAAAAGCGATCGAAACCTTCGAAGAATTGATTTCGCGATACGATACCAGCAAGTATCATCCTAATGTTTATTACCAACTTTATTTGATCAATACAAACAAAAGCAACAGCGCTAAAGCGGATTTTTATAAGGACAAGCTCCTGAAAGAATACCCAGATTCTGAGTATGCTAAGTTTATTCTCAACCCAAATTACACAGAAGATATAGCCCAAAAAGATGCTGTAGTTCAAGAGATTTACTCAAAAGCTTATGCCTATTTCGAGCAAGGGTTTTACAGAAAATCATATGAGTATACCACCACAGGTTTGAGCGAATATCCAAACACGAGTTTTACACCTCAGTTTAAATTGCTCGAAGCACTTTGTCTCGGCTATATCGATAGCCCAGAACGCATGATTGCCGAACTAGAAAAGGTAAAAGCAGATTATGGCGCCAGCGAAGTAGGTAAAGAAGCTGGTGAAATGCTTGAATACTTGAAAGCACCCGAAGAAGGAAAAACGGAAGGAAGCGAAGTAGAAGAAGAGCAAAGTCAAGAAGAATTGGAGAAAGCAGCAGAGTTATATAAGTATGATATTGGTGGATCGCACAACTTCATTCTGATAGCAGACGACAGCCTCAACGCAACTGAATTGCAGGCTGCCGTTTCTGATTTTAACAGAAAATACTTCAGCACAAAAGGCTACAAAACCTCCATGATTCCTATCAAGGATAAGAAAAATATGATTGTTGTTTCGGGCATTGGGATCGCGCCAAAGTCAATGGATTATTTCAACACCTTTACCAAGGCCGCGCCCGAAAACAAAGAACTTTTGGCAAAACCAGTAACACCATTTGTTATCTCATTAGATAACTATGCGAGCTTTTATAAAAGCCAAAATTTGGATGCGTACATGGTTTTCTTCAACGAAAACTATCTCAAAACCAAATAAGCAACAAAACCCTTTTCGACTCAGTTCGTATCAGAATTCTAAATTTGCTAAGTCGAGCTAAAATTATATGATGAACTTAAGCGGTAAAAACAAGGATAAAAGTGCAGATGGAGAATTTGGCGCACACAACCAAATAGCCAAAGGCACCGAAATACAAGGAGACATTAAAACCGATGGCGTTTTAAGAATTGACGGCAGTTTAGACGGCTCAATTGATTCAACCGGAAAACTGGTAGTTGGTCCATCAGGCAGAGTAGAAGGAACCATCGTTTGCAACTCAGCAAACATAAGTGGTGAAGTAAAAGGTAAAATCACCGTAAAAGAACAATTGACTTTACAAGCTTCGGCCAAATTGCATGGCGAAGTAATTACAGGAAAACTTCAAATAGAACCAGGCGCAGTCTTTAGCGGCTCTTGCAGCATGGGCGGTATCGTAAAAGACTTATCGCAAAACGATAAAAAACGAATTGCCGAAAAATCAGCGTAATAAAATCCTCGAGCTTTCGGGCATGGGCATACAAATGGGCGTCACAATATTTTTGGGCGCCTATTTTGGTAAATGGCTAGATGGCGAATACCCGGCTGATAAGAAATGGTTTACAATGATCTTTACTTTACTCGCTGTTGGAGCTTCGCTTTATAGCGTAATCAAACAAGTAAACAAGCTCAACGACTAACTCGCTTTCACGTTTTGAACCCTGCCATTAAGCATACGCTCGTTTTTTCTCTCATCTTATTAGCAATCAATATTGCTGTTGGCTTTTTGCATGGTTATTTGCTTATCCAAAAAGAAATTAGCCTTGACGAAAATCTATTCCTAAGAGCTTACATTGTTAATTTCTTGTTGGCAATAGTGATTTTCATCATCCTAGAATTGGCAAAAAAACGCTTTGTCACCAGCCTTGGATTTATTTATATGGCTGGCAGTTTAGTAAAGTTTACTGGCTTTTTCATCTTCTTTTACCCAACATACAACAGCGATGGAGATATCGGAAAACCTGAGTTTATCACGTTTTTCGTGCCTTACGCTGTGTGCCTTGCATTCGAAACCTACTACTTGGTGCAGATGCTAAACAATGACAAAAACTAGCACCTAAAAAGACGCTGTTAATACTGTGTTCATTTTGGTTTTTGTTTCAAAACTTAATACATACATTTGCAGCGCTTTTTAAAACCCTCACATAGATTGTGTGTAATGAAGTTAAAAAACATCTTCTCGCTTTTAGTTACTCTTTTGGTTTTCAATTCGTTTAATGCGTTTTCGAATGAGCCAGATACTCTTCACATGGCTGACTCTACGCATGCGGAAGAGCTCAGTTTGAAAGAAAAAATCAAACAAGATATTGATCATCACTTGGAAGATGTGCATGACTTTCACTTGTTTTCTGATGAAGCAGCAGGCAAACATTATGGTTTCCCGCTTCCAGTAATCATTTGGGATGATGGTTTACATGTGTTCATGTCCTCAAAGTTTCACCACGGTGAATCAGTAGCTGAATCAAACGGAAACTACTACGCACTTTATCACAACAAAATTTACAGAACAGACGCTGCTGGCGCAATGGCTTTTGATGGTGATCATCATCCAACCAATGTAAAGCCTCTTGATCTTTCTATTACCAAGAATGTATTCAGCATTATGATGGCAAGTTTAATCTTGTTCTTAATGTTCAGAAGCTTAGGTAATTCTTACAAAACTAACCGCGTACCTAAAGGCATTGGTAAATTCCTTGAGCCATTGGTAATATTCGTCCGTGATGAAATTGCTATCCCAAATATTGGTAAAAAGCATTATGAAAAATACATGAGCTACTTGCTTACCGTATTCTTCTTCATCTGGTTGATCAACCTTTTGGGTCTTACTCCACTAGGAATTAATGTTACTGGAAATATTGCTGTAACATTTGCTTTGTCTTTAATGACATTCTTAATCACACAACTTACTTCTAAGAAATATTACTGGAAACACATTTTCTGGATGCCTGGTGTTCCTGCTCCAATGAAGGTAATTCTTGCTCCAATAGAATTGTTAGGAGTATTGATCAAGCCATTCGCATTGATGATTCGTTTGTATGCTAACATCAAAGCAGGGCACATTGTAATCATGAGTTTGATTGGTTTACTATTCGTATTCAACAACTGGTTTGCTAGAGGCGCGTTCTTCGGATTAACGCTTTTCTTATCTGTTCTTGAATTGTTGGTAGCAGCACTTCAGGCTTACATCTTCACCATGCTTACTGCGCTATATTTTGGCTCAGCAGTAGAAGAAGATCATCATTAATTAAGACATTATAAAGACTATATATTTAATCCTTTAATCAATTAGAAATGGAAATTCCAAACATCGTAGGTGCAGGTTTGATCGTAATCGGAGCTGGTATGGGTATCGGTAGAATTGGTGGTTCAGCAATGGAAGCTATTGCTCGTCAACCAGAAGCTGCAGGTAAAATTCAAACAGCTATGCTTATTGCTGCCGCACTAATTGAAGGTATTGGTTTCGCTGCTCTTTTCGCAGCTTAATCATCAAAAACAATCAAACACTGCAGCGGTTGGCTGTGGTGTTTGATTACTTAAAAAATAAAACGAACTACAAACACACTTAGTCGTGGAAAAATTAATAGGCGAATTCACTTTTGGACTGTTCTTCTGGCAAACAGCCCTTTTCTTAATCCTACTTTTCTTACTCAGAAAATTTGCTTGGAAACCAACATTAAAGGCGGTTAACTCAAGAGAGCAAGACATAGAAGAAGCACTGAATGCGGCTGAAAATGCTAAGCATGAAATGCGCAAGCTTAAAGAAAGCAACGAAGCACTTTTGCAAGAAGCAAGAGCTGAACGTGACGAAATGCTTAAAGAAGCACGCGACATGAAAAACAAAGTGATTTTTGAAGCTAAACACAAAGCACAAGAAGAAGCTGATAAGATTATCGCTGGTGCTCGTGAAGAAATTAAAAACGAAAAGAGCAAAGCAATTAATGAACTTAAAAATCAAATTGCTGACATCTCAATAGAATTTGCTGAAAAGATTTTGACTGAAAAATTGGCTGATGCCGATCAACAGAAAGCATCAATCAACGCAGCGATTAAAGAAATTCACTTCAACTAATGAAAGGAACGAAGTCAGCCATAAGATATGCGCAATCACTTCTTTCTCTTTCAATAGAAAAAGGAGTGCTTGAAGAAGCAAAGGCCGACATGGTTTTAGTGCGCAGCGTTTGTGCCGAAAATCATGAGCTTGAGCTGATGTTGCAATCTCCAATCATCAAGCCTGAAAAGAAGCAATCAGTTCTTAAAGCTGTTTTCGAAAACAGTGTTTCTGACCTTTCGCTTCAATTCATTCATTTGATTACTGAAAAAGGTCGTGAACGTTTGTTGCCACACATCGCAACATCATTCATCGAGCTTTACAAAACTCACAAAGGCATTGTAACAGTGCAAGTGACTAGTGCACTTACATTGAGCCAAGCCCAAAAAGATGCGATTGCTGCCGATTTAAAAATCAACGGAACCATTGAATTGGTTGAAAAAGTTGATCCTAAAATTCTTGGTGGTATGATCATCCAAATAGGTGATAAACGTTTTGATGCGTCTATCGCTAAGAAAATTCACGATCTGAAATTCGATATATCTAAACAATAAGCTTTCAGCAGCTAATCATTATAAGTTATGCCTGAAATTAAACCAGCAGAAGTAAGCGCGATACTAAGAGAGCAACTCTCAGGAGCCAAAACAGCAGCCGAACTTGAAGAAGTAGGAACTGTATTGCAAGTAGGTGACGGTATTGCACGTATTTACGGTCTTTCTAATGTACAAGCAGGAGAATTGATCGAATTTGAAAATGGTCTTAGAGCAATTGCTCTTAACCTTGAAGAAGACAACGTAGGTGCCGTATTATTGGGTCACTCTACTACGATCAAAGAAGGTGACACCGTAAAAAGAACCAAAACCATTGCATCACTTAAAGTTGGTGAAGGCATTGTAGGTCGCGTAGTAAACACACTAGGCGAACCAATAGATGGTAAAGGCCCAATCACTGGTGAGTTGTATGAAATGCCTATCGAGCGTAAAGCTCCTGGGGTTATTTTCCGCCAACCAGTAAACGAGCCACTTCAAACAGGTATCAAAGCAATTGATGCCATGATTCCAGTAGGACGAGGACAAAGAGAATTGATCATTGGTGACCGTCAAACAGGTAAAACAACTGTTGCGATTGATACCATTATCAACCAAAAAGAATTTTACGATAGAGGCGAGCCTGTTTACTGTATTTATGTAGCATCAGGTCAAAAAGCATCTACCGTTGCAGGTATTGTTCAGCGTCTTGAAGATGCTGGTGCAA
>Ga0100378_1004185_pt1 | contig 13547 bp, 16 predicted proteins | sample CryGeymeta201502_FD_81535 | JGI IMG/M metagenome (GOLD analysis project Ga0100378, IMG submission 81535) | Groundwater microbial communities from Crystal Geyser aquifers in Utah, USA - Crystal Geyser metaG 2015-02 | ecosystem: Environmental > Aquatic > Deep subsurface > Groundwater | place: USA...
ACAGATATGATCAATATTTGAATTTTCACTACGATCATCATCATGATTTAAAAATAGCATCTGTATTTATCAACCAGGGGGTACCAACTGACCTCCCAGTTTATTAGTTTGCCTCGCAATTATAGTAAAAGCAGGAATATGAAGCTGGATGTGTTATGCTACACAACAACTCTGAAACTGTGAAAAATGATACGCATATATCAACCTTATTTATTGGCTTTCGAAGACTGGAGACAGGCAAAATGGGAAGAGAGCAAAGGTACAGAGAATATTTGGAGGGAAAGGACGTTTAAACGGAAAAGGTACTTGTGGAGATGCCCATTTTCATAATAATTATTATTACATGCAGAACACTTAAAATCAACAATCGTGCAAGTGCTAGCATCACCTTTTCACTCTCAAAATGATCCACAAGGAGCGAAGACCCAACCTATCGACCAGCACCTTGATGTGCAGGGGAAAGCAGCACAAGAACAAAAAGATAAGAGCCACCTGTCCCAACTTCGAAGGACCCATGCTCAACAAGGACCGTCTCCACGCCACTCCCGCCTTCATTCTTCCCTCCTAGAAGGTAACAGTTCATTCATTCAGATCGAATACCTCGAGAGCGCCAGATAAATTCTGAGGGAACATGATCGTCGGGTTCGTGAGGCAGAGGAAGATAACGACTAGCTGGTATTTTTACAATAATTCAGTATGTGCCAAAACCTCGCTCCAAAAATATGTACTGCAACGTCTGCCGATAGAATTATCAAGAATATATTCATGTACCTTTAAATTTACAAAGCACATACATTCACATCAGCACAAGGCCAACATCCGCAGCTCCTAATTCAACAGAGATATTATAAGTCTCACCAAAAAATTCGGTCCTACTCCTGTCAAGGAGCTTACCATTAGCTCTACTGAAACTGGCAGCAGAAATGATGACGATTCTGTTGAGATAATTGGCTCCATCAGTCGCAAAAAAGTCAAAACAAACCCTGAGGAAACATTCTACAACAGTTACTACTCATTCGGAGGACCCAACCAGCCTATGATGACTACTCCTAATCCTTACGTGATGCCACCAATGCCTACGATGATGGCTCCTCAGATGCAAATGATGAACCCCTATGCTAACTGCTACTACCCAATGGGTGCTAGCATGATGTACAGTCCTATTCCAGGCTACTATGAGCAGCAAATGAGGAACTACCAGATGTTTTGCGGGCAGTATCAGCCTAGCCTGAACATTGACCTTTTCCACCACCAAGGCTGACCATTTTTTGATATTATATTATCAATATAACTGCACACAAACATAAATACATTAAATCAGCTCAACTATCGGAACTTTGAAAATTGATAGCATTCAGTATGCCGCATGCCACGGGCCTTCTTCAGCATTACTAGGCTTGATAGGTTGTGCTAACGAGCAGAAATGGAACATTCCGAAATGACCTCAGATGATTTTTGAGTATCACTACTACCAATAGACTCAGTATCCTTGAAATGTAGATCCTCTATTCTTGACTCCTTTCGAGTGTGCTTCTTTGAATTGATAATTGTGGATGAAGCTTGTAGAGAGACTGAACTATCTCTTTCCGAAGACTTCAGCTCCTTGTGCGAGAAAAAATTGGGAAGGTCAAGGGCTGTGAATGTGGCTTCTTATGAAATTTGGGGACAGTATTGAGGAGACACTTGTCCTTATAAGGAAGCAAGGAGGTCGATAGATTCTTTGGAGAGAGAATCTGACTTCTCTATGAGTTATTTGAAATATGTTTGATTGTTTTCTGTTTTCTTCGGAAATTTTTCTTCTATATCGAACTTATATTTTCCAAAAGGGAAGTCTACACCTTTCCCGGGCTAGCTCCTGAATATGTTGGAGCTCTGCTGGCTCATAGGGTATACTTTGAAGTTGGAAAATCCTTTGTTCATTGAATTTGAGGGTAAAGTATACAATTCAGTCTGAGCTGCAGTCGGGTCTCCCATGCTGCTTCTCGCCTGAGTGTTCCTGAAGCCGGATTTGCTTGATATGTCGCTTTTTCTGGGGTTTCGAAGACTTTTCTTGGCAGCTAAAGATGGTCTAGCCTTGCTCTAGGTAAGATATTGGCTGGCGTAGAGGTCCTGATGGAGATTGGGTTTCTTGAGGAAGCCGGAATTCTACTTTTCAGCCTTGATAGTGGTGCTGATAAGACTGCAGTGGCACTAGACAGAATAGCGGGGAGTGGAGTATGGTTATCTTTGGGAGTTCATCAGTTGAGGCTGGGGAATTTAATGATATTTTTAATTCTACAACAGAGGAATTTATATCAATTGCTTATCTAAGCCGGCTACTCTCAAAAACATAACATCCACAATCCCTTCGATCCTTCTCCCAAAAGCTTAGCATTCTTTCTCAGCAACAATCAAATAAGCTTATTTCACATAAGAAAGGTCACATGATATATTACGGTATTCTTCATTTTTAGATCAGTACCGAAGTTTCAGAAGTGTTAGCAACAAACCAAAGGGAGCATAAGCTGGCTTTTTGAGATTGGACATCATATCCGTTAATTAACAATATGAATATGTTGATATTATAGACAATACCTTAATTGAATATTTATTACTTATTGTGGCATTCCGCAAAGGTCAAAGAATGTTTTTTCTCAGTCAGGAGGCCGCAGTTTTTTCTTAGCATTATTATTAAATATGAAGAAAGTTATCTACCTTCTCCTCTTACTAACCATCCACGCAGCCGTCCTCAAAAGAACAAGCGATAGGGAAGTTCCCAGACTCACACCCAACGATACCATCCTCAGCACCATGGGACTTTTCCGACTTGTCCTATAACCCACTATGTGCAGTCTGCGTATCGAGAGATTCGACTAAACCACACAAATATACAAACCTCATGCCAACTGTTACTCCTAACTGCTTAACGGCACCCAATGCTAATGGCTGGAGGTCAATAATGGTAGTCTACTGACCGATCAAGGCAGCATATACGCTGAGTTACAAGGCCAAAACTATTATGAGACGGTGGTGGTGATGGACGATATGGGGATGGTTCGGTTGCAGGGAGTTGTAGTTGACAGTGCAACTCCGAACACTATAGTGAGGGCCGATGTGACTGAGTTGCAAACGAACAGAACTCTTGACCAGAATTTTATTGAGACTCAGATGAACATAGATCTCTCAAATGTAAATGTCAAGAAAAGTAATCTTTACAACTGGACCTTTGCCATCAATAATGGAAATCTCGCAATCTCTGACCCTCAAAACACAATCAGTCGAACAGTACCTGTTAACAGAGTTACTTACAACAAATCAGGAATCTACAATAAGACAACAGGAGCTCCCTTGACTCTGACTTCTCAGCAAAAGAGTAACAGCCTGATCCGGTTCCCTTATGTAATCGAGGTCGATCGCTATTTGCCTGTGTTTCGTATCTATGACCAGCAGAAGATTCTGTTAGCTGAGCATTCTGTCCTCAATCCTGCCCTCGGGCACTCTCTAGATTAGATTGCTTGTCCTCCTTATACATACAAACATAACGGGGACTGTGTCACTCTCTGTCCGATTGGATACTATCCCTATCAAAACGGAACAAGAGGTAGATGCACGCTCAGCCCTTTTTCAGGTTCAGTTTCAGGAAAAGGCAACATTTTACGGAATTCATCGAATCCCACCTTCGATTATGCCCTCACCTAGAAGCCATGTCCTTATCTGACAACCAACTATACTTACGGTTGCTACTGTCTCACTGGATCATCTTTCTCTTTTGGAAAGTGGGCTTGTGTTGGAGGTAAACAAAATGCCAGCACAAGTTGCCCTTCAAATTCTGTGTCAGGGATGGGCGTTTGTCTATTATGTGAAGATAGTTGCTTGAGTTGTGAGAAGGCACCCCAGAAGGAAGGATACATCAAATATTTGATTTGCAAGAAATGCGTCAGTGGCTATTAATTGAATTTAGGAACGTGTGTGCCTAGTGGATCGAACGGAAGTGGCAACAGCACAAATGGAAACGGAACTGATGGAAACAACACAAACGGGAACGGAACTTCAGGAGGCAACAATACCGGAAACGGAACTGACGGAAACAACACAAATGGAAACAGCACAAACGGAAACAACACATCAGGAGGCAACAATACAAGCGGAGGAAATAATACTGGAAACGGAACAAACAACAATACGAATGGTGGTTCTGGTACAGGAAACAATACGAATGGCAATGGCACAGATGGCAACAATACTCAGGGGAATAGCACTAACGGGGGAAACAACACTAATGGGAATAACACAGGAGGGAATAATACCAATGGGAATGGCACAGGAGGGAATAATACCAATGGGAATAATACCAGTGGAGGAAACAGTACTAATGGGAATGGCACTGATGGCAATAGCACCAACGGAAATAATACCAATGGGAATGGCACAGGGGGAAATAATACAAACGGAGGAAATGGTACATCTGGAAATAATACAAATGGAGGAAACAACACAAGTGGAGGAAATAACACTAACAACAATACCAATGGATCCATCCTGCTCCCAGGTATATAGCTAGTCAATGCAACTCTAGTCAATAGCACCATCTCAGATGGCACCTACCTCCAAGGCACCACTCCAGATCTCAACGCCACACTCGTCAACGGAACTGCACTCACAGGCACAGTCATCAATCACACCCCCTTCAACGGCTCTATACACAACATTGAGGTCGTTGAGGGAACAATCATAAATGGAACCCTTCTCAATGGAAGCCTCAACGACTTTAGAACAACTCAGGGTGGAGCACTGAATGGAACAATAAATGACGGCAAGGTTATAAATACTGAGTTGGAGAGTGCCAGTATACCTACTGGTAGCGTGTTGAACGGAACAACAACAACTGGCGGAGCGATAAATGGCAGTTTGAGTAACGCTCAGATCATAGATGGTTTCATTGAAAACGGTACAGTCACAAGTGGTAATGTTGTGAATGTCCTGACGACAGCAGGAGGCATCATTGACGGTTAGCTTTAGAATGCTGTCATATTGAATGGATCCATTGTCAATGCTTCTGTTCCTTCCGGCAAAATAATTAATGGCACAACAACCACAGGAAGTCAGGTCAATGGTAGTCTAATCAACGCCACAATAATTAACGGTCATCTGGTAGATACTTACATCCCAACAGGCAGCATAATTAATGGAACAACCACAACGGGTAGCCAGTTCAATGGAAGTATCAACAATGCCAGTATAATAAACGGTCATCTTGTTGACACTTACATCCCAACAGGTAGCATCATAGATGGAAGTACAACTCCAGGGGGTCTTTTATCTGGAAATCTTGTCAACAGTAGCATCAACAATGGTCAGTTGACTGATGGTATCATCAACAATAACACTATTATCAATGGATCGACCACCACAGGAACGATCTTTGATGGCACAACCGACCAGGCTATAATACTCAATGGTGCAGTCGATAATGCAACTAACTTCAATGGAAATTACACCAACGGAACCATCAGCAATCCCTAAAATGGAACAATCGTTAACGGTAACATCGAAAATGGCATCATTTACAATAATAGCTACTCCCCACCACCTATATCTCCTCCTCTGCGCTCATTCTCTAGCTATGACTCCCTCGATGCTGCAGTCTATGACCTCGGTGACAACTTCTTTGTGACTTACTTCATCCCATCTCAAGATGTCAGGTTGGCCACTGGCAGGAGGATGCAGAGTGTCTAGAGTGGTGGTTTTGGCTCCTCTCCCAAGTATACCTTGCACTAGAGCAACAGTCCTTTCAACCTGCTGGACCTGACTCTTGGACAATACCAGACGACTGATGGGGATGGACTGTACGCAAGATACGGGACGGAATAGAGCCAATCACATCAGAATTTCATGAGAAGGTGGCTAGCTTACTTCGGGTACATCTTCAGCTGGATCATCCTAGCCCTTCATTTCGTCTACATTGGAAATTACCTCCTCTACAAGGTCGACAACTTACTCGTTCTGGCTCAGACTTTCTTCTTCTTTCAATACGTCAACCTCCTCACAGGAAATTACCTATCTCAATTTTATTATGGGTGGAGGTGGATGCACGGAGGTTGGTTCCCTAACTTCTTCAAAGCAGCCATCCCTCATGGGTACTTCGCTTAAGGAGCACCCGAGCCATATAAATTGTGCTCTCTTGATGCTAATTTCCTTAGAAATGCGGGTTTCAGCTTCAGTCTTTTTGCTGTTTTCCTTGTAGCTTGGCTAATCATCTCCCTAATCGTCATCATTTTCTTCAAAATCTGCAAAAAGAGATAAATTTTCTATCCTCGCATCATGAAGCAAGCTCTCTTCGCAGGCATCTAATTCTTTGCAATGAACATCTTCTACTGGGCCGTAGCATTTCTCAAGTATGAGGACAACATCATCAACTATGATTCATCCTACTAAGACGCTAACAAGGGGGCAGCTATTGCCTTTATCGTAGCGTATGGCTTCTATTCTTTTGTCAGATTCTGCTTCCATAAAATAGGTGGACTGTACATGTTCAAAAGACTGCTGATTGCTACGATTCTGGCAGCTGCAGTTTATGACCAGTGGGGGTATGTGCTGTTGATGTTGGGCCTGGAGATAGTTTTCACCATATTCAGGTTTATCCTGTAAAGGCCAAAGAGGACAAGTGAGAAGGTGTTTATCATTTTGGAGTGGCTTCTCTTCTCATTGGCCTACATTCTTATGTTTTTCGTGCTGGAGGTGGGAGTGACTGCTTTCATCTGCATGGTCATCGTCTTCATCATGGTTGTCCTTCTCTTCGCAGATTTGATGGATGTCTACCTCAATGCTTAAAACCAGTTTGCCTAGCTGGTTCCCCAAGGAAAGCAGAGTCAGGATGGGTCTCCGCAGTCAGACAGAAGACTCATGGAGTGATTTTTATGAATTTTAACAAGTTTCACATATTGCTATCAAGAGCTTTTATTAAAAATCAGCTGATACAGAGCCTTGGAGATAGACTCATTGCTAACCAACAGCTATAGCAAAGCGAATCGATCCACCTTCTTGAATTCACTGTAGCTCTTGGGTCTATTTTATTTGAAAAAATTCAGAGCTGGTCCGTTGCCCTTGCGAACAATGTTTTTTCTTACTTCCTCAATGCAGTTCTTGAATACTTCTCTCAGCTCATTTATCTCTGCCATTTGCTTTGACTTTTCGACAAGATCAGAGTCGATGATGCTGTTGCGTCTGGACTACATTCTGACCATGTAGTTGCTCCTGGCTTTCCTGAAGGAATTGCTACTGGTGCCCTATCGTCTGCTATGCTCATCTGTTCCCTTCTTCTATTAAATAAGATCAATGACAGTATCGACGGGAATTAACTAGGAGCTACCTATTTTTTAGTGAATCTTTTTTCGAAACCAGGAAGAATCGCTGCCCTTGTTTCCTTATATTTTACTGTGACTTTCCAGCCTCATGGATTTATTTTTGCTTCTGGTCATTTTGATGTTGGTCGAGTAAGGTCTCAACTCTCCCTCCAGCAGCAGCTCATTCGATAAGTTTGAATGCATGTTGTTATATTGTTTGTTTTCTGACCTGGTGAATCTTACAGGTGGCTCTCTTGCGCTTTGAGTTGTACCTCCTCCTGCCATTTTTTACTTGGCCTGTTCGATCCATACCTCAGTTTATTTATTTTTTCTGGCCAGCAAATACATACTTTTTTCTTGCTGTTTGACGGTGTCCTCCAATTATTTGATCTTCATTGTGAGAAGGTTGATCTCCTTGTCTTTTTTGGTAAGTTTATCAAACAACTTCATAGAATCTCCTCTGAAGACTTTCAGTTGTTTTTCTAGAATGTCTATTTTTTCAAGAAAGGCGGTTTAGCTGTTGGCATTGTTGAGGGATCTTTTTTTGATGCTTTACATCTCCTCTCGAACCCTTCTTATGTGATCTTTGTATGCTGTCAGGAACTAGGCTTCGTAGGTCTGGATTATGCCCTGCACTTTTTGATCTACAATGTCTATATAGTCTAATAATTCATCGTGAGATTATTTCACCATCTCTTCTCCAGTCTTTATCAGCGATACTTTTTTTCTTTTCTTTCCTGAGGACAACCTTGGCGAAGGCGGCATTGTGATGATGTTCCCTTCATTGTCTTCCTGCTTTACTTATTCGATGTTGATGACTGATGGCCTGAATCTGTTGCTGTTCATCGGTTTTATAATACGTTATAAGATAGATGATGTATTGATAGATGGTCATTAGATCAGCCGAGGTGAAATTTAGAGCCGTAGTTGGTTTTGCCCTGTGAGTTGAAGGTGCTCGACATCTTGGCCAGCTACTTTGGCATAAAGCCTTAGAGGTTGGGCAAGTGTTCCTTCAGCAATCTCTATTTCTCACGTTGGATCATTTACTCCTCCCATTTGGCATTCTCCATCACCCTGTTAAACTCCTCCTGTTCTCTTTCCTTTTCGGCACGATAGGCGTTCAGTCTCTCAAGCCACATTCTTTCGACCTCCTTTTTGTGCTCAAGTTCCTTCATTCTTCGTTTTTGCTGAGCCAGCTGCTCGAGTTTATCCTCTCTGGCGAACTTGTCCATCATGGCTCTTCTGAACTCAACTTCCATTCTTTCCTCCTCCTCTTTCTGCCTTCTCTTACGTTCTTTAGCTTCTCTTTCAGCTCTGATCATTTCCAACCTTTGCCTTTCTCTCTTTTCCTGTTCTTATTGTTCCTTCCTCCTCATTAGAGCCTCAAATTATTCTTGATGAAGCTCTCTTCTCAATTGTTCAAGTTCCTCAGCATCTTTTCTTCTTTTCTCCTCCTCAATTTTGAGTCTTTAGAAAATTTTATTCTTGGCCTCTTCTCTTTCGGATCTTTCTTTTTTGACGGCCTCTTCTCTTGAGTCAAGTTCTTTCGCATATGCCGTATACTTTGCTTCTTACTTTCGCATGAGTTCCATCTCGGCCTGTCTTTGCTGCTCTTTTAAAGTGAGAGCCTACTGCATGTCCTGGAAAGCTTTTTTCTTTTTCTTGTCCTTGTTTTACATCTCTCGGAGCTCACTATCGATGAGGGTCTGCATGACCTTCTAGACTTGTTATTTTTCCTTGAGGTACTGCTAGTAGGCTTCTTTTTCTTTTTCGGCCTTCTAGATCATCTGTTGCTTTTGAAGCTGCTTGGCCTCGAATCTTTCTCGCTGCTTCTGGGCTTCCACTTCCTGCAACTGACGGGCCTATCTTTCCTTCTTTTTGAGCATTTCTGCCTCAAACTCTGCTTCATTAATCTAAGATAGTTATGGATAATACGAGCTAGTCGACCTTGCGGACTTGTTTTTAGGCCAGCTGTTTGGCTCTTTCCTTGTTGAGATAGCCTTGTTGAATTTTCTGTTTCAGGGCCTTGATTTATTCGTTCTATGAGACGAGTTTTTCTAATTGGATGCCCTTACTGACTTCCTTGTTTTTGCGGCGTTGGAGCTCCTTGCCAAGCTGGTCCTCTGGGATTTCGAAGTAAATGCCAGCTGAGGGATTCTTCTCGCCCTGTCGATAAAAAGAAGCTGAGGTCATTTTGTAACTTAAAAATTATATTGATCAACTATCCTTATAAACATCCTTTAAATCGACGACCTTCCTAAAAGAACTTCACTCCCCAGGCCTTTGAGAGAGATATTGAATAGAATAATATATAATGAACGCCAAAGGAGATATAGTTGCCATCACCAACGCCATAAAATACTTCCAAATGCCACTATAAACTCCCCTCAATACTCAGCTGCTCTAAAGCCATCTCAATACTCTAGGAAATATGCTGGGAAACAGCCAGCAAATGCAGGTGGGTTTTTTGACAGATATGTTGGCTTTGGTCAGCAAAAAATTTTATGAGATCAGCGGTGTAGGTGGTCAGATTGCCAAAGAAGAATACCTTGGGGTCAGATTAGTAGGGGTTCTGAGTGTAATGTTCAAGACGGTCATCAGCAAAGGAGGCAAGTTGAGCAAAGATCAGATCATAGTCCTCATGTCTGCCACTCTCACCAGCTCCAAGCAAGTGTTTTAGCAATCCCAAAAGATGACCGACCTCAGAGGCATTTTCCTCTAATTCAACCTCACCCTTCTCTCAAATTTAGCTACAAGAGAGGACTTCAAAGTTGAGGAAATATACCCCAAACAGTACTCTTTATGCAGCAACATCCTCAAAGCTGACAAAATTAGTATCAGATAATTTGGCTTATGCCTGAATACGATGGATTTGCTATTGAAAAAAAACAGGCATTTGAGGGAAGGCGATGGGAAATTTGTGAATGAATGTCTAAAAAGATTGAAGGTAGATGTGGAACACCTCAGCGATGTTTTATACAAATATGAGATCGGATTCAGGAACAAAGTGGAGCCCCTTTGTCACACCCTTCTTTCTCTCTTTTTGTAAAATGGACAAAACAAGTTAGATTTGAGCCAATTGGTCAGTCAGGGTCAGGAAGAAAGTAGCTAAGATATTAGAAAGGAACTGTTTGGAAAGGTGATCCTTTTATCCCAGATGTGCGAACTCAGCATTGACATCAATCAGCTGAATTTTTACCAAAAAAGCATGATTGAGGAATCATATAGGTAGCTTTACATTTCATCAGCCAAATATTTGAGAAAATTGGATGTCAACCTTGACTCCAAGAAGCGATAGTTTAAAAAGCTCAACTACCTCAACTCCTCCATCCATCTCTCAACTGATGAGAACGATCAGCTATTCACGGTGAGCATCGACCTCTTGCAACATATATTCTCAATCAGCAAAAATCACCATCTGATCACCATTCCTTTCCATGCGACGACCATTCCTCTTGAAAAATTGACTGCCAGCCACACTGAAGACAACTACCCGAATAAGGGTCTAAAGGAAGAATACGAGAGATAGTTTGCAAGAGTGCTGGCTGAGCTCATGCCATTTTTTGAGCTAGAGCCCAGTATTATAGGCATTGTTGGTAAATATATTGACAGTTTTACTCATGAAAACATAGATAGATTAGTGCAGTACTTCAGTGATGAACTTCTTAAGTATGAATATGCTCTGAATATGTCGGTGACCCAACTCTATAGCCACATCCAGCTGCTTTGTATCCTTAAATTCCTAATGAGTAAACATTCTCATTCTGACAACTCGACATTCCTGAATACAATATTCACGACTTTAGCAAGTAAATCAGAGTCAGTCAAATCATTGAAGGCCAACTACATCGAGGAGTAGCTTCTGATAGCCTTGTCTATCGAGCTGATTAGTGACTGCTATTTTGCAGTGAAGCAGCAGAGTTAAGGAGCAGAGAATATGAGGAGCAGGATCAAACAGACGCAAAACAGTATACTGTTGGTAGAAAAAGTGCTTAACATGATTGGATAACAATCTTATATCATCAGGCTCAGCTGCACTCTGTCACTCTTTCGGTTCACCTCTAATCAGTCACTGAAAGATTCTTTGAAAGCTCTCCAGACCACCATCATTGCTCGGAACAAAAACAATCTGGAGTTAGTTCTCACACTCCTGGAATTGACCTCCATGAGCCAGTTGGATTACTAAGAATTGGCTCAGTATTACATGAATCACAGGGGAGCTGAACCTGTTCTGAGGTACTTGCTGCCTAAGATATCGACTTAGTTAGGTAGAAAATGCATTTTGACAGTCTAAAGGTGGTGGCTTCTCCTCAGCAAATAAGTAGTAACTTGGCTTAACTGTAAGTAGATGAGCAAAACTGAGGACAAGAACTAAAATTTTGCAGTCGAGGATGGTTAAAATGTGGTCATAAAGAATGCTTTAGGAGTTGTCATCATTGAGCTCGGAGAGAGGTGGGTCTATTATCTGAGGTCACAGAAGAGAGAGGCCATTGTTGATGCTCTCACTGAACTGGCGACAGTCAATCCCCAGATGGTGTTTTTCAAGGGCAATTTCAGCAAAATTATAAGAGAGCTTCACCGGATAGTGCTTGAGACTCTTGGGAAGGAGGAAGTTGAGGTGATCTGTTCGAAGAGCAAATCAAAGAACAAAATACAAGAGAAGAAGATTGTTGACTCAGGAAAGATCGACTTTTACAACAGGTTGAGGCACAAAATATACAAAATGTTATCTCTAATTCCTTCTAATAATTTTGTCCTTTTCGACAATCACGATTTCTAACCGTTCAAGCAGCTCCTCCTCTTAACATTCTAATCATGCAAGCGGGCCTACCTGTACGAGGGAAACTCATAGTATAAGGTGGACTATGACTTATTGAAGAGCTTAGTGGCAACTTGGTATTGAATGATAAACAAATGCCTTATGTGATATTGACTAATCCCACTTTTTATAATATCAAATGAGTCATCAAGCAAGCGCGCTACATCAGCACCAGAGAAAGACGATCCGTAGGGCACAAATTCATAGCTACTTCTCCCTCCGCAGATAAATGATGCTGTGTATCAGCAAGGAAGAGTCGGTAAATTATATCCTAACTTAGATGGAAATGCTCATCCCGCATTTGGAAGGGCTTCGGAAATTCGCTATATACTAAAGTAATGCTCAGGATGTCAGGTTTACAATTCAGAAAATCGAGCAGGTGATGAGGAAATATGACTGTCTGGATTTTCTTATCAGAGGGATAGACTTTGGCACTTCAAAATTGGCAGAGATGAAATTCGGTCCACAGTATAGGGAAATGACATGCATTGACGTGCTGATCTACATCCTGAATGCATACGGTGATCAGTTGGACATAAATGCTGAATGCAGCTACATTCTGAGCAAGTGCGCTGAGGAATTCAAGATTAAGCTTATGAAAAAGCGGTGTTTTTAAAACAAAAGTCTATTTTAGCGGCAATTCAATCGACTCGTGGAAGGCTTTCCCTTCTCCCTTGTCCTAGACAACGATCTAACTATCGTCATCAATGTCCTCAGCTTCATCGCGGAGGTCTCGCTAGCCTGTAACAATGGAGTGACCATGTACTATCTTGTCAACAAGCTCAACCCGAACATTGTGTTGCTTATCAATTGTGTATTCGAAAGACAAGAGCTATTGAGCAACAAGTAGGTCAGGAGTGAGATTATGAGAACAGCTGTGACTCTAATTTACTACATAGCCAGATACAACTACGTCAAATTTGAGGCACAATAGTTTATTTTTCTGACAGAAAAGGTCAAGTAAATAATTCTCAATAGTATGCTGAGGAGTGATCAGTTGGAGGAGTTCAGTATGGGTTGCTGGAACTTAAATTTGCTCTTTGAGAGTGGTATAATCACCCTCAAACGTCATGAGCTTGACAATGTGGAAGGCATGATTGAGGCTGAGCTTCGTAACAATAGCCTTATGTTCTTCTGTATGTTAAAAAAGCTGATGACCAGCACTCGAACTCTTCTCAAGTCTAAGTCAATCGGCATGATTCTATTGAGGATATTCGATCTCTAAGAATCAACTCAGGAGGAAGCTAAGCTAAAGGCAACCCTGATTTCCATATACCACTACCAAGTCATCAACGGAGGGGGCATGTCCAAAGGAGATGATGTCATATTATTTGTTGGGCATTGGGGAGAGTACACGAAGGTCGACAAACTGCTTTCTTTGCTAAGACTTTTGGACGATTTTTCTG
>Ga0100378_1004195_pt1 | contig 13520 bp, 12 predicted proteins | sample CryGeymeta201502_FD_81535 | JGI IMG/M metagenome (GOLD analysis project Ga0100378, IMG submission 81535) | Groundwater microbial communities from Crystal Geyser aquifers in Utah, USA - Crystal Geyser metaG 2015-02 | ecosystem: Environmental > Aquatic > Deep subsurface > Groundwater | place: USA...
CTTTTTTATTTTAAATTAAAATTTAACTATAACTAAAAATATTAATAATGATTCATAATAGTGAAAATTGCTATTAATTAAATAATAAATATAATTATTATATAAATTATAATTAAATTTTTTGAAAAAATGAAAGCTTAAAGAGTGAAGAAATTAATACAATATTTGACCATAACAAGACTTGTTATAGGAAATTCTATTAATATTTACGCTTTTATATTAAATACGATGAGATATATTCCACTTCTAATCTTCTAACAGTAAAAAGTTAAAATTAGAATAATAGTAAGTATAAATAGCAATAAGATAGAATATATTATAAGAATTAGTAGCTTTAAATAAGAGAAAGACTATTAAGATGTAATTAATGTATTTGAATAAAGTAATTTATAATAGATTATATTTTATTAGTACTTGATATAGCTATTTAAAATTATACTATATTGTTATTTATATTGTAGTTAATAAACTTAGTATATTATAATGTATTATATGTATTATAATATATATTATATAATATTTTATAATAAATATATAGAAGGCATAAGAAAAACTATATAAGAAAATATAAATATTAAAGACTGAAAGAATAAAAAATGTTATCTTTGATTAAGTATTAGTAAATTTAATAAAGTTTGAAACTTAAACATTAAATTAATACTTCAAAATTAAAAAAAAAGTTATTTTGTTAATTAATTAGTAGTATTTGTAAAACAAAATATAATTTTAATAAAAAATATAATTTTTAATTGATATAAATAAAAATGGAATTAGGTGAGGAGAATGAAAACAAAGTGGTATTTAATAACATTAAATAAAGTTAAGAATATGGATAAATGGTAAAACAGTTGAAAAATCATTTGAGATCAATGTTAGTCCAAATGTTAAGACTCTAAATAGATTAAAGAATAATATATTAAAAATTCTTAACTCCTCATACTCGCTTGAAAAAATCAAACTATACAATTACAAAGGTATCGAATTAGATGACGCTGATATCGAATATCTTCACAATGGTCAAACTATATATCTTTCTTTGGATGGGTCTAACTTTAATATTCTTAACTATGTAAACGAACACAAATTCGTAAAATGGATTAAATCAGGAGGGTATGGCAAAGTCTACTCAGGTAATATTAATAATTAATAATTAAAAGCATTAAATGTCCTAACAAATGAGATAGTCGCAATAAAACAAATTGATGTCTCAAATTTATCAACAGAGGAAATATATAATATATCAAGAGAAGCTTTATACATGGAGTCTTTTAAACATAAAAATATTATAAGATGTATGAACTCATATGTATACGAAAATAAATTTTATACAGTTATGGACTGTGCAAAAGGAGGAGAGTTAGGAAAATATATAGAAGAAAATAAATGTTTAAAGGAAGTTGAAGCTATGAGGATATTCCGTCAACTCCATGATTCTATAAAATATATTCATGGAAGGTCGGTCATTCATCGAGATATTAAACCTAATAATATTTTATTTATGGATGAAGACCACGAAAATATAGTTGTAAGAATTTATATAAATCTAAATAGTTAATTGATTTTGGAATATCTGGCTTATGTGTAGGAAATATACAAGAAGTCTTAAAAGTTGGAACAACTAAAATACTCCCACCAGAAGTAATTAATAATATAATATAAAGAATAATAATAATTAGTATTATTTATCTTATTATATCTTTAGTTAGCATCAGGAATCAGTTTTACATCAAGCCCTAAATTTGATGTTTTCGCAATGGGGGTATTACTTTATTTAATGATATACGGAGTTTATCCATTCGAAGGTGAAAATGATAAAGAAATAATACGTAAAATAAAAAAAGAAGAACCGAAATACCCTTCAAATGTAGAAATATCTCTTAATTGCAAATTATTAATACAAGGAATGTTAGAAAAAAATCAACACTGTAGAATAGATCTATCAGATCCTTTATTTGATAAATGGTACAAAGGGGAAGAGTAATTAATAATGTATTTATTTTAGACCCGAAATATCAAATAAAACAGATGAAGTTGATTATAGTACAAAAGATGAAGAGGAATATGATAGCACAAATATAAGATCATCAGACGACAAAAAAGGTTCACAAAAAACAAGCTTTGAAGAAATAAACATAAAACTTGGAAATAGCAGTGATAATTTAGTCTCAAATCTTGTCAAAGACTTAAATAAGTCCCCACTTTTAATAAAAGATATTAAAAAGAAAGATTCCTCAAACAATGCAATTAGATTTAGTGAAGGAACAGTTAAATCAAACGGGATCGCGAATAAAGTAAAGCTTAACTCAAAAGGAAGCATGCAAAACATTGATGTAAATCCATTTAATAGTAGTGGAAGTAATAAAAATAACAAAAACGGAAGCAATAAAAATGAACCATATATTAAAAGAAATTCTAATTTAGATAACAGAAGATCGTCTCCTACTAAGAAATAAAAAAAATAAGCTATTATATTTATTTTTTAATTAAATATAAATAATAAAAATAATGTCTTGTTCATTATAAAGAATTTATATTTTATTTAATAAATTTATATAATAAATATAATGTTTTAATATATAATTATTTTACAATCATAATATCACTATCAAAACAGCATATAATTAAATAATTAAATTAAAAATATTTTCCATGGAGCCAGATAAAAATGAAGAACAAAATCAACAAACTTATAATAACCAAGTAAGGATCTTGTTTTTAACTTAGAATTACCAGGGAAATTCCTATAATTACTCAGGAAATCAGGGAAAATACAAAAAAGAAGTAACTTTTTCTATAAAATAGGGTTACTATCAAGGAAAAAATCAGAATAGTAAATATTACCAGGGTGGAGACTATCAAGGTGGAAACCAACAATTTTCTAACCAAGAAGGAGGTTACAAAGGACCAAAGAAACTAAATTATAAACCAAACTACGGTGAATACAAACAATATAAGGTAATTAATTTGTTTAAAATTTAGTATAATTTTAAAATAAATATAGCAGCAATAATAACAATGACTACCAATATAAAAAAGGTGGTTTTAAATCAAATACTAGAGTATCCCAGTTAACTGATCAAGAAACAGTTGACCCTTATACCGCACAAATGTTAGTTTATCGTGCAGAAATGTATATTTTAGGTAAATATCCATACTTAATCGACATGAACTCAAAGTAAATAATTATTCCCAATAAAATATTATATATCCTCTAACTTAACATAACTAAATTTTATTTATAGGAATGAAGGATTATCCAAACAAATATCCGACAAATCTAAGTTCTTCATTATTAAAAGTTTTTCCGACGAAGATGTTCATAAAGTAATTAATTAACTTAAATAATTCAAATCATTTAACAATAGTCTATTAAATACAACGTTTGGTCAAGTACTAAATCTGGAAATCAAACACTCAACAATGCTTTCAAAAAAGCCAAAGAGGAAGGAGGCGACGTATTCTTAATTTTTAGGTATAATAAATTATTTAATTGTTAGTACCAATGGAAGTGGAAGATTTGTAGGTATTGCTCGAATGAAAACTGAAGTCGACTTCGAAAAAATGTTTATATATTGGACTCAAGATGGAAAGTGGAATGGAATGATGAACGTCGAGTGGTTATTCATTAAGGATGTCCCTTTTAAAGAATTTAGAAATATCGTCTTACTCATGAAGTATAATTATTTATAATGTTAATAGAGATGGACAAGTGAAACCAATATCAAACTCAAGAGATACTCAAGAAATTCCTTTTGCTGAAGTTGTGAAAGTTTTTGAAGTCTTTGAAAACTATTTAAATACAAATACAATATTGGAACACTTCGAATATTATGACATGAGACAAGAGAATTATGAAAAAAGTAATCAAAGTCAACCCTAAAGGGATATTGCTATTAAATATATAATTTTAATTTTAATATAAGTAATCTCAAACTATAGATCTTATGTTATTATCTCTTTTTCATTGTAATATTAAGTATAATTTTATAACATTTTTTATAATATAATATAATTTGAGTTATATTATAAAATAAATTTAATTATGAACTATATGATTATATAAAAATTATAATGAAATTTTATAATTATTAACAAAAAAACTATTATTAATAAAATATAAATTATAATAATAAATATGAAAAAAAGTAAAAGTCTAGAGGCAAGATTGTTTATTAAGAAACAGCCCTTAAAGACCGAGCCTCCTCAATCAAGAACTAAGCTTAAAATACATATCTATCGAAGACTAACTCTAAAACATAACTCAAACTATAAAACATATACCAATAAAATGTTAGATTGTCTTATCTTTAATAAAAATACACATGCGTCCGTTGCCTTTAAAGATAATATTATGTTTGAATTCTTAGATGAATTTCTTAAAAGGTAATAAACCATACTATAAAATAAAGTGCCAAATAGTAATTTACATAAAATATGTTAGGTTTTATAAGTTTAGTGAATCTAAAGAGAGAGTTCCTAAAATAGCTAACTATTACAAAAACTACCTGACTTTTTTCTGTAACCCTATATTTAGAAATTTTAAAATAAATGATATGATACAAGCCTATTCTGACAATAAAGCTGAGTTTTATTATAACAAAACATACACAAACAAAAAACAGAAAGATAAGAAGAAAGAAGAATCATTTATGTTCAATACAATAATAAAAAAGGATATTGATGAAGTGATGCTAACCGAACTACCAGAGAATAATAATTCTATATTTAATGATGAATTTTTTATATATCGACCTGAAAAGAAACGCTTTGACCTCGAAGGTAATCCAGAAAATTCAAGCCACCTAATATTAGACTATTCCAGAACAGATACAATGAAAAGTGGACTACTTGTTTTACAAACAAAGGAAGACGATATTTTCCAATTAGTTTCTAATTTAAGTAATCAGCCGTTGAATGATAAGATTTTCGATAAAATACAGCAGAAAAACACGAAAAAGATAGTAAAAAGCACATATAATTTCTCTACAACGGATAAAAGTAAAGGAGACTCACAGAATATAAATAATATTAATAAAGCGAATACAGGAAGTATAGTTCATAATGGGAGTATTCCATCTACAGGTGTATATGTTAACAAGCAAGAAAGTTATCAAATGCAAGACTTAATGAACAAAAACGAACACGATCACCACAATAACAAAATTAACAACAACACTAACAACACTAATAATAACTCTAACTCGCATCATACTAATAACAACAGCAAAATTACATATAATATTAATATGAGAAATCCAAGCCCAATTACACCTGTTACACCTCTTCAAGATCATGTTAAACCATACTTTGGCTTTAAAAACGTACATGAAATTATTGATGCTGCAAAAAACTTAGTTCCTAGCAGTTCAAAAAATAAACTGATAATAAATAATCAAGATCAAGAAATACTAAGTAAGTTACTTCCTACTTCAGTAAAGCAACAAAAGTTTAATATAGCTAGTACTAGTATAAAAAATGCAAATAATAAATTAATAGAGCATAAGCAAATTAAACTAAAGCCTAGTAACTCTAACTCAAAGTTTTCTAATTTATTATATTCAAGCGAATCGAACCTTAAAAATATAGGAAATCTAGGAAATAAAGATAGGACAAGTTCAAATCCTAAGATACCTACAAAGCAAATAAGAAATATTGATATTATGAAATATAGTGAGGATCTTAAAAGTCCTGCGAATGTTAATCCACAATTTATGAATAATCTTCAGGAATTTCGTAATATTTATGAAGCGAAGCCGAGGTATGAAGTAGAGGAGCATTCTAATCATAATCATAATCAAAATCCGATTCAAAATATCAATCAAAACAACGGTCATAAACCTACATTATCAGTTCATCTAGACAAAATCTTAAAAACAAGACAGCCAAGTTATGAAAATTTTATGGCAAGTTCAACACGTCAAGCAAAACATAAAACTAGCAATAATAACGGAACTGCAAGTGGAAGCGAAAAAATATCATACAACACAAAAGATGATGACTACGACGAAGCTAACTCTAATAATAAAATTAAAAAAGTAACTTCAGAAAGACAATTTCATAATATTGGCTACAATAACCTAAATAATAATCTTAATAGTAATCTAAAATTAGTAAATTATATAACAAGTACAAAAAATATTAACAATAACAATAATATTAATCAGCCTGAAGATAGAGTTCCTTCTTCATTTAATAATACTAAGACAACTTTGTATAAAAACGGTCAGTTAAAAATAAAATATAATTTAGAAAAGACTCCGTCTAATGCAAATGCCCACACAAATATTAATTATAATGAAGGAAAGATAAAATTACAATCAAAGTATTTTCATATTGAACAAAAAACTCTCGCCAGTACTAGAGGATATAATAAATCAAAGGATATAATAACAAATGTGGTAAAAATAAATCAAATTCCAAATAATACTAATAATCCAAGTATCCAAACACCGGTAAATCATAATCGTATTAAAAGTGTCGATGTTTACTCTAATAACTATATAAATAGCAATAATGTAAATAGTAATTTTAATAATCCAAATCTTAATGCATTTTTATCTAAAATTGCTTCGACTAAGAATTTAAATCCTGAAACTAAAACAAAAAAAATAAGTTTTTCCCCTCAGAGTTCTGGTAAAAGATAAGTATGTATAGCAGAATAAATGATTTTTAATTAAATATTAACTTTGTATATTCTATACTATAAAATATAAAATATTAATTTATTATGTAATATAATATTAAAATAATATTTTTCTAATAATTTTTATAATTATATTATAAATTTTGTAAATTATGAAAATTGACTTGGCGAAGAAAAGAGAAAAACATCTCGCGCCATGATAAAGTACATATCGCACAATGAATTTACATTGATTTATGCGTAATTTATGAAAATTTTACGATTAAAGTAAAAAACATCCAAAAATATTGTGATTTTGTATGACTTTTCATTACTTAAGATAAATGTCATAATTTATAAAAATTAAGGAATCCGAAGAAATTCCTAAAATAACTAGAATCTTGCATGGAATACAAACAAACCAAGAAGATTATTGAGAAAAATGTTTATTTAGATTGAGATTCATATAAATAGCGTTTGGAATACATAGATATATAGTTATAAATACTTATTCTTATTAGTTAATAGTAATAAATTAAAAGAGACGAATTTAAAATAAAATAATTTTTTTATCTTATTTTAATAAATTATTCAAATATACACACATATAGGTGTTATTTTATTTCTTTCCTTTTCCTTTTCCAGCTTTTTTAGCTTTCTTTCCTCCTTTCTTTCCTCCGGCTCTTTTAGCTTTAGCGGCTTTCTTTGGGGCCTTTGCTTTTCTTGGGGCTTTTGTGGTTGAGGCTTTAGCGACTACTGGAGTAGTGGCACATACATTTGAAGTTGATGGTGCTTTTCTGGTGCTTGCAGCTCTAGTGGGTTTTTTAGTTGTTGCTCTTTTTGCCATTTATTATATTGAATTTTATGTTTCGTTGTCTTTTTAAAGTAATTTTTAGAAATAATTGATTTTGGTTGGATAATTAATTTTCAATTGGATTAATTATTATTATTTTTATAAAAAAATGGAAAACTTTTTTGCTGATGTTATATTTTTGAGATTACTATATCGACTTAGATTCAATTCTAGTATTATTACGATTTTATTACTTGTTATTTGATTCTACATAGAAATGTCTTTTGATTTGCAAAAAAATAATTTCAAGTTTTTGATATTAATATACATCATTAGTAAAAACAAACACATTTCCTTTAAATTTAGAAGAAAAAAGTGATCTATTGATTAAATTGCCGGATGAGTATTAGATTTGTGCTTGTTAGAGTCGTAAATTACTTTTGTTTACTTTCGATTTTGAATTAACTAGTTTTTAATTCGTTTACTCATTTTATTTTTAATTTGAAAATTTTGAATAAACATAGTTTTTATTATTTTTCTTTAATTATTTATTTATATTTTATGATTATGTTATAATAAATTATATTAAAAAGATAAAATGGATTTTGTGAAGATGGAGAAAAAGTAACAGAAAAGTGAAAGAATAGTTGAGAGGACATGTAATAACATTGAAACTAGTAAGAAAAACAAAAAAGTGGATGAATTTATAACACATACTCGAAGTTAAACTTTTTTCTATTAACCAGTTGAATATTGAAAAGATAACTACTTTTCCTACGATAAGCTAAATATAGAAAACGAAAAATGTACACCATAAGCTTATCAACTAATACATCAAAAGCATAACATTACATGAATAACACAAAATACAAACAAAAACTCAAGAAAATACTGAAAAATCGTATAGTTACAAAGCAGACATTGCATAAAAGTAGAAAAACAAGCAAACTTGTCTAACAAAAAATGATCTAGAGTTTAAGAAGTTTACTTTGATTTTATATACTTTGATGTAAGATAACAACTACTTTAATAGTAAATAATATAATTCAAAATCACAACAACAAGTCTACGAGAATATACATATGGAACAACAGTATGAATATCTATCCTCGCCTTAATAACAACATAAGATAAATATAAAAAGAATGAAGAAAAAAGTAAGAGATCATAAAGAAGATTACTTGTATGTAGTATAAGACAAATAAAAACACATAAAGCTACTTACAAATGATAGTCTATATGAAATTTTATTTGCTTTTGTTAAGAAAACTAAATATTTTATTATGTTTTTTGTTAGATTATAGTTTGTTTTCATTAATTATAATATTATTTTCATTTTTGTTTATATTATATAATTTTTATAATTATTAATAACATTATAATTTTATATTTTTCTTATTCTTATTAATTAGTTATATTATTATACTATTAAACTTATAATAAGAAAAAGAGTATTAAATAGAAAAACACAATTTTATCAAAATATCTTATAGAGATTTTCTAATTTTATACAAACTAAATAATATTACATTTATATATAATTCAAAACTTATTTTATAATATATAAAAATATAATATAAGATATTCATATAAAGTTCTGTCTTTTAGAAATTCTCTTAGTAATAACTTGTCATTGCAAATTTCATAATAACTATTACCAACAATTACTTTTTTATCTTCATTTACCTGCAGCCATTCTTCGTTACTTAATGGATATAGCAATGAAATTCTATCTATTTTATCTTTATTTACATTATTTATTAGTAACAGTTGGTCTACAGACAACTCGGATTTGTTTTCAAAAAACATCTCAAGAATTTGTCTCAAACTATATAATGAGTCATCAATTGGATTTTTTATTATATGTGTCATTACAATATCATTTTTTGTTGAGATTATGTTAAACCTTATTGTCCAGTAAAACTTTTTCTCTTTTGAGTCACAATATGATTGATTTTCGATAAATCTATCAAGGTAGATAGGACATCGTATTAAGTTTACAGATCTAAACTTTTTGCATAACTTCTTAAAATTTTTTTGTTTCTTTTCTTTTAGCTTACGTTCATCTTGATCTTCCGTTTGTAAAAATAACTTTTTAGATACACTATTTGTCTCATTATACATATCAGTCATATATCTTACATCAGTAAAGAAATCCTTCTCTGTTAAATTCTTATTTTTTGAAAATTTATCTTTTATCCCATTGCATTTTTTATTTAATTTATGTTGTTTAACACAAATTAATGAACAACTTTTAGTAAGACATTTTGGGCATTTATATTTATAACTAATTTTGTTGCAGACTTCACAATTAATCTTTTCTAGTTCTAGTTTTGAAGTATTGTCTTTATTATCTGTATTGTCTGTATTTATTATATTTAAAATATTTATATTGTCATCCATAATGAAAATATATACTTTAAATAAATAATAAATTAGTTATATATTATTTATATTATTATTTATATATTGTTTATATATTATTGTATTAAGTTAGTTATCTATATTAAATTATTATTGAATAAATTTTATTAGTAATAATAATTTATATAATCCCTTATATTATATTATGATTATAATATTATAAATGGAGCAGAATAATAAAACTTTAGAATTTTTAAAAGTTGTTAAGACAAGCTCAGACCCAAAACAGGTTGAAAAGATAATCGAAGAAATTTTAAAAAGCAATTTAGTTTATAATTTGCAATTATTCTTAAATGAGCCAAATGTTGCTCAGGTAAGTGATATTATTAATATAATTATTTATAGTTAAATAAAAATGAAAATGGAAATGCTCACTATAATACTTTGAGTGTATTTAGTCAAAGAAGTTACTTAACTTATAAGCAACAAATTGCTTCCAACCCTGCTTATTACATTAAACTTGACGATAACATGATTAAAAAATTAAAGTTATTGAATTTATTAGATCTAACCAAAGAAAAGAAAGTAATATAATTAAATTACATTAAATTATCAATAAGCTTTATTACTTATTAATTCTTATATTAAACTTATTTTAATATATAGAATATTTCGTTAGATTTTATTCAAAAGACTTTAGATATTTCAGATAGTTTCGAAGTTCATTCAATGATATTCGAAGCAGTCAACCAAGGTTTGATGTCTGGAAAAATCGACCATAAATCAAAATTACTCAAAGTAAATATTTTAACATTTATAAATCATTTATAATTCATTGACAATTAATGATTCATTGATAACTCATTAATTAAATAGGTTTTAAACGTAAAAGGATTAAATTCTAAAACCGATAAGAATGACATAAAAGACAAATTAGACAAATGGTATTATATTTAATAATTTTAATAGGATTTCCAACGTAGAAAATGTTAATAATTTATTAAGTAAAGAAATTGAAGACTTAAGAGCACAAACATCAGATTTTAATGCGAATATATCTAATAAGACTAAAGGAATTGAAATTTTAACTGATTTAAAATTAAAGGCTACTACTGAGAAAACTACTAAAAAATAGAATTAGATTAAATATCTTAATAAATACAATTATGAATAATAATAAATTAATTTAAATTAATTTAAATATAATAATAAAAAATTATTTTAAATTAATTTAAAACTCAATAGTTTTTAAATATTTGTATTATTAGTTAAGTTTATATTAATAATTAATGTTTAGTTATTGGGGATTGGGGATTGGGGATTGGGGATTGGGGATTGCCCAATCCCCAATCCCCAATCCCCAATCCCCAAATTTTAAATTATATTTATCATTAAGAGTTTTAGTATAATTTATTACATAAGTTAATAAGTTAATAAATTATCATTTAATATAATTATTTAATTTAATATTTATTGCTTTTTTTAATAAAATCTGCATATATTAAATATGGATCAAAAACTTAATGATGATTCGGCCGACGACCGCAAGAGATTATGTAAATTCTTTTAATAATCAATAGTTAAAATACCAGAAAACAGTGGAGCATTACAAAAACATAAAAAAAATCCAAAAGATATTAACGAAGCAATTTCTGTTAAACTAATTGATAGAAAACAAATCAGTCCTGACACATTTATTTATACATACGAACTTAAAGATAATTTAACATTAGGATTAAACTTAGGAGAGCATATAGCTGTTCAGTAATAAATATTTTAACAATTTTAACAATTTATTATAGAACTTTTATGAAAACAGACGATGAACCTGAAGGAGAAATTATTTCTAGAAAATATACCCCTATATCACATATTTTAGATCAAGGCACTTTCCAATTACTAATTAAAATATATCATAAAAATGTTCATCCAGATTATCCTAATGGAGGAATAATTAGTCAATATCTTGAAAGTATTAAAATAGGAGAACATATTGATATTAGGGGGCCATTTGGAAAACTTACATATTTAGGTGATGGAGATTTCGAAATAATTACAAAATTTAAACCATTAACAGTTCAAAAAGGAAATTATAAAAAAATTGGTATGATAGCAATGGGAACTGGAATAGCACCAATGTGGCAAGTATTTATAATAAATAATATTAAAGATTTTACATTCAGCTCAGAAATTTAAAGAAGATGTAGAGATAAGTTTATTATTTGCTAATAGACATGAAGTAAATTAAAATTATAATGAATTATTAGAAAGATATATTACTAGACAAAGAAATAAATGAAATATTAAAAACTCAACCATTTAAATTTAATGTTATGCATACTTTATCACAACCTGAAGAAAGTTGGAAAGGAGAAAAAGGTCGAATTACTAAAGAAATGATCCAAAAATCATGCCCTGCTCCAAGCAAAGAAACAATAATTTTATTTTGCGGTTCATCAGATTTTAAGAATAAATCTATAATACCTAAATTACAAGAACTAGGCTATAACATGGAAAACACATTCGGATATTAAATATAAATAAACTTTATTAAAAAGAACAAATTAGAAAATTAACTAAAATAAAATTACTTTTAATATAATATGTTAATAATTAATTATTTAATACAATATAAAATATAAATAAAAACATAATATTTTCTTATTGATTTCATCTAGTTGTTGGGATTGATTATAACTTTTCCTAATGACATATTACCTCCAAAGTAAAACTCTTTAGCAATATTTATTTCTTCTAATTTAAAACGTTTAGAAATTTTTGTTTCGAAAATATCTGATCCCTTAGAAATTTCTGTAATTACAAAATAAACCCATTGAGTAAATAATTCTTGACCAACTTCTTCAATCCAATTAGATAGCCACCATCCTTCTAATTTCTTTTTATAAAATATTAAGTCTCTTGAATTTATATTCGAACATGGTTTTCCTTCTTCTAAATTTCCATAATGAATTATAGTAGAACAAGGAGGTAATAAACTCATAATCGTTCCAGTAATTTCACTTCCTACTGCCTCAAAACAATATTGAATATTAAATCCGTTGGCAATTTCTTGAAAATCTTTTTGCCAATTTTCATTAGAGGTACTTATGACATAATCCGCCCCAAGAGTTTTTAGTGACTCAATTTGATCTTCTTTTCTTACTAAGTTAAGAGTTTTAATTCCTCGTATTTTACAAAATTTAATAAACATTTTGCCAACAGTTGAATTAGCAGCATTTTGGGCTACTGCCTTTTGATTTGTTTTTTCTATCGTGTCTAGAAATCCAACAGCTGTTAGAGGATTTATAAAAGAAAAACATATTTTTTCATAATCAATTTCATTACCAAAAACTAATATATTTCTTGCTTCTGCGTAAAAGTATTGAGCCCATGCACCTTCAAAAACTCCTTCGTGATTTGAATTTGCTGTAAAACAACATTTTTTACCTTGATAATAACTATCCACGTCTTCTCCTAGATAGACGATTTCGCCTGATCCTTCTATACCTGGAACTGTTGGCATTATTTTAGGTTGTTTAGAACCATATAATCCTTGAATATAAAATAAATCTGCTTGATGTATTGTTGTACATATTACTTTTATTATAACTTCTCCTTTTTGTGGGGATCGAAATTTTCTAGATGAGATTTGTAATGTTCCTCCAAAGTTGTCTAGTTCTACAACTTTGTATTCTTTTTCTGTTTCCATAATAAAAATATTAGTATTTATATATTGAATGA
>Ga0100378_1004197_pt1 | contig 13516 bp, 11 predicted proteins | sample CryGeymeta201502_FD_81535 | JGI IMG/M metagenome (GOLD analysis project Ga0100378, IMG submission 81535) | Groundwater microbial communities from Crystal Geyser aquifers in Utah, USA - Crystal Geyser metaG 2015-02 | ecosystem: Environmental > Aquatic > Deep subsurface > Groundwater | place: USA...
AGTACAGGGAGGCAATCCGGATCAACCAGGATTATGCCGGTGCCCACAGCAACCTGGGGGTTGAGCTTGAAGCCAAGGGGCTTGTGGATGAGGCGATCCGGGAGTACAGGGATGCGATCCGGATCAACCCGGATTATGCCGGTGCCCACAACAACCTAGGGATTGCGCTTAAAAAGAAGGGGCTTGTGGATGAGGCGATCCGGGAGTATGAGAATTTTATCCGGTGCGCCCCGCCGCAGTATGCCGGGCATCTGGAGATGGTGAAGGACGTGATCCGGCAGCTCAAAGGGCAAAGATAAATGTTTCTTCAGAATTACTGTGGTGGTTCTAAATATAAGTGCTCGCTGGAAGAGTAATGATGAAGGGTTAGAGCAAAGCGAAGGGGGGGAGTAAATGAATTCTGAGATGTCATTACGATCTGCTTCGGAAAGTGAGAAGGGATTTGACAAATTGATTTTGGAAGTTCTGAGCGGTCCCATGGATGGGACAAGGTTTAAGATTGAAAAAAAGGTTGTTGAGATCGGGAGAGATCAGCACAAGGATATTCTACTCCCTTTGGACTCACTTGTTTCCCGCTCTCATGCACGGATCAGCTCTAAGGAGAAGAAATTCTGGCTTGAGGATCTGGGCAGCACCAATGGGACTTATTTGATGGGGGAAAAAGTGGAAGCGAAGGTGGAACTGCACGTGGAATCCATTTTTAGGGTGGGTGCTTCTGAGATGAGACTGACGATAGGCGTTGCATAATAGCCGTCCTATTCTGGAGGAGAAAACCGTGATTTTCGGGAACATATCGCCAAGTGCCCAAAATGTCCTGGAGGTGGCGGTTGGGGAATCCAGGTTCTTCAATCACTATTACATTGGGACCGAACATCTTTTCATTGGACTTTGCAAGGTTTCTGACCCTGAGGTCAACGAGGTATTCCAGGAATTCGGGATTGATCCACTGATTCGGCGTGAACTGCGTGCCTGCATGGGTCCGGGCATAGGTCAAGAACCGGTCTGGGGGAAGGAGATCATTCTTACCCCCCGGGTGCAGCAGATATCCAAGTGTGCAGAGGGAATTGCCACAACCTGTCGGCTCGCAATGGTGGAGCCTATTCATCTTCTGCTGGCCTTGCTTCTCAGTGGGGACGGAGTCGCTGTCCGGCTACTCAAAGACAAGAAGATCGACATGGCAAAAATCATACCGGCTATTGAGGAACGTATCCAAAGGGTATCAGAGGAGCTGAAACTCTTTCCGTCGGCTCAAAAAACACCCTTGCTAAATAGGATCGGACGAAATCTTACAATGCTGGCGCGCCAGGGCAAGATTGATCCAGTCATTGGACGCAAGGAGGAGATCAAGCAGATCGCCCAGATCATTACAAGGAAGAAGAAAAACAATCCTGTCCTTATCGGTGAGGCCGGTGTGGGAAAGACGGCGGTGGTGGAAGGATTGGCGTTGAGGCTCGTGAGGGACGATATCCCCGAAGAGTTGCAAGGACTCAGGGTTATCGAGGTGGGGCTTGCCGGATTGGTTGCAGGGACACGTTACCGAGGCGATTTCGAGGAGCGGGTGCAAAAAGTCATTGACGAGGCGAGCAAGAATAAGGATGTGATTCTGTTCATTGATGAGATGCACACGATCGTAGGTGCAGGGAAGGCAGAGGGTTCTCTCGATGCGTCGAACATCCTTAAGCCGGCACTGGCCAGGGGGGATCTCCGGTGTATCGGCGCAACAACTATTGAGGAGTACCGAAGGCATATCGAGAAAGACGCCGCCTTGGAGAGACGGTTTCAACCTGTCCTTATTGAGGAGCCTTCAAGAGAAGATGCTCTCCAGATTGTGCAAGGGCTCCAAAGGACTTATGAAGCTCATTATAAGGCTAAGATCAGTGATGAAGCCCTTCGGGCGGCGGTGGACCTGTCCATCCGTTACATTCCGGACAGGAGACTTCCGGACAAGGCGATCGATCTGATTGACGATGCTTTCTCCAGGCAAAGACTCAAGACCTTGAGTTTCCACGGGCAGACGGAAGAGGATAAAGTCATGGAAGTGGGCGTGGAGGATATTGCAAGTGTGGTATCGAAATGGACCGGTATACCCGTGAATAAACTGACGGAGGGGGAAACGTCGCGGCTTTTCCGGATGGAGGAGATCCTTCGCAAGAGAGTGATTGGTCAAGATGAAGCGATTCAGTCTGTGGCTAATGCCATAAGGGCGGCCAAGGCGGGTTTGGCCAATCCGAATCGGCCTGTGGGGGTCTTTCTTTTTCTCGGGCCTACGGGCACTGGGAAAACGGAACTGGCGAAGTCCCTTGCCGAATTTCTCTTTGACGATGAGCGGCGGATGATCCGCTACGACATGTCCGAATACATGGAGGCGCACAGTGTATCGAAACTGATCGGCGCCCCTCCAGGGTATGTGGGTTACGAACAGGAAGGGCAATTGACAGGGGCAGTGAGGACTCAGCCTTATTCTGTGATTCTTTTTGATGAGATTGAGAAGGCCCACCCGGACATCAGCAATCTTTTCTTACAGATTTTTGATGAAGGAAGATTAAGAGATTCGAAAGGGAGGAAAGTGGATTTCACCAATGCCATTATTATTATGACATCGAATATCGCCGGCTTTTCACAAATAAGCCAGAAGAATGTCGGTTTTGTCCAAGCGGATAAGGCACAGAAAGATCAACAAAAAGATACGGAGGATTTGTACCGAACTCTGGGGCAGACGTTTCGTCGGGAGCTGATCAACCGGATTGACCGGATTGTCGTGTTCCGTCCATTGGGCAAGGAGCAGATAAGACTCGTAATAGATAAGTTTCTAAATGCGATTAGGGGTAGGCTTTCGGGGAGAGACCTTTCTTTGGAGGTCTCGGACGAGGTCTACGATGTCCTGATTGAGAAGGGTTATAACGAAACGTTTGGCGCCCGAGAGATGGACCGAGTGATTCAAAGGCTAATCGTGGAGCTTCTTACGAACGAGCTATTGAACAATAGATTCAAGGCAGGCGACACGATAAATCTTGTCGTGGAGTCAGGGCGCATTCATTGTAGTATTTGAGCACCTCACTTGACCCCTGGAATCCTTGACCCCTTGACCCCTGATGTTTTCACCCACTCTTTTGGAGATGATCCACAAATATGAACTTGATATATGCATGTCGGCGGCGTATTTTAAATAAAAGTTTGACATTCATACGGTGAATGATGAAACGGACGACAGTTACATTACCGAATGACCTTCTTGAAATGCTGAAAAAGACTGTAAAAGCGAAAAACAAAACCCGGGCTGTGATCATGGCCATTGAGGGTGAGATCCGAAGGAATAAACTGGAAAAGTTGAAGAAGATGGCGGGCCATATGGAGTTCGAACGTGAAGCGGATGATATCCGGCATGGAGATGACAGACTCAACTATTTTATCGCCACGGAGACACTTCCGGGGCCGGATTAACCGGCGTTGGCCAGAGCGAGAATTTTTTTCTTCACGGCTTCAGGAAAGTCCACAAAGACAAAATGGCTCTTGTGGTAGAGGTAGTCCTCACCACTTTCATCCACGATGCGCACAAGATCATCCTTTGCGGCTTTGGCATCAGGCATAATCCGATAGACTTTGCCGAGGATGAGTGATGCCTCGTAGTCGGCGTTATTGATGCACAGTGCAAACGGCTTGGTCGGCGTTTTCATCAGTCCTCCAAATAGCGCTTGATTTTCATGTCTCTCCTGCCGATGCCATGCGCCTCGTACCAATGCAATTCCACCCGACGCAGGGCGCCGTTCGGCAACCGAACGGTGGCCAAGCCTTTCAACTTGCGCCATCGGCCTCGGCCATAAGCCTTCCGAAGATAGGAGAGCATCCGAATACCCGGACCTGATGCGATGACCTCAATATTCGCAATGGGGCCAAGGACATCAAATTTCATGGGTCTCCTTCAAATGAACCCCTTTCTTTAAGGGGCTGCCAATCTACGAAGAATATACATCAGGGAATAGATATGTTCAAGAAGAATTCAGTTCTCCCCGGTTCACCGGGAGCATTTACCCGTGGGTCAGCAACTTCCGATGACGGCCAATATTTTGATAGTCGTTTTCCGCCCTCTCCTCCTCGATAGCAGAACCTTCGGAGTGGGTGTGGCGGCGCCACGTTCGGTGCGGTGTGAACAGGGGGTTGAGTTTGTGAAATGTGCGGGCCTGACACCGGACCCACGCAATCGAGCGGCGAAAACCGTATCCAAATTCCCTTCTTGCCCGTCAGAGAAGCCCGGGATCGCCTCATCCTTCCTCGACGACCGAAAACTTCCCCTCCTCATAGGTGATTCTCCTGTGATCCGCCCCCACAATTCCCTTTACAAATCCCATAGAACTTGATAAATGAATACTTAACGATTATTCGAAGGCGGTACAGTCCAACACGTTTTATCCGCAATGCCTCTCGGCACTACGGATAAAACGCTATATGTTATATTTTTAAAAAGGAGAAATGGTATGAGAAGAATGTTAATTGTTCTTATTGGCATAATCCTGTGTGTTGGTTGTGCAACAACTCAACCTCTTGATACAAAGCCATCTCCATTTACCCATGGAAACGTTCAACTGACTATAAAAAAAGGAATAACGTCACAAAATGACATATTAGAGAATTTTGGCCCCCCGAATATTGCAACAATTGACTCCGAGGGCAACGAGGTCTGGACTTATCAGATATGACCCAGAGAAAATACATGATTTGCTTGCAGAACCATTGATTGTTGTTGCCCTGCATGAAAACGGATTCATAGGTATCGAGAAGCTAGGCAGATTCATCAAGTCTAATGGGAAACGTATTCCTTCTGCAGACCTCCTTGCCAAGAAAGGCGGAAAACTATTGGGTATCGAGGTTAAGACTATACGTATGGAAAACAATCCGAAGCCAGTTCCTGGCAAGGTCATGGGAAACTCACACATCCCTTACTGGTGGGGCAATATGTTTCTGAATAACGCTATAATAAAAATAGAGGACAAAAAACAGAGAGTACTGAAGCAATTAAAGAACACTCGGGAACATTTCAATTGTGATTTGACTATGCTCGTATTGTATAACCGCAGATTAGGCCCGTCGACTCTCATGCAACAGGACAGTTATTTGCGGGAATTAAGAACTATCAAATCGAAATACAATGAAATCGATTTGTTCATGGTTCGAGATTACTTTGGTTATGTTGTTTTTTATCCTTCGTTGCCATAACAGCACATAACCAAGCTCTCGAGCAGACGGCTGAGTCGGCTGTCGCCTCTTCACCGCCGCGCCACTTAGCTCCGGCGATGGCTCGGACGCTTAGCGCCAGGCCATCAATCGGTTGTAGTGACTTGTGAAACGGACAAGAATGACATTACCGAACGACCTTCTTGAAACGCTGAAAAAGACTGTCAATGCAAAAAAAATAAGACACGGGCTGTCATCATGGCCATTGAAAGCGAAATCCGATTCTATCTTCCATCCTTATAAAATCCGGGAATGCTTTATAAATCCTTTATTTTATGATATGTTGAGCCTACAAGTTTGAAAGTGCTGGGTTTTGAATCGAGCACAAGGGGGCATCCATGAAATATGAGAACAGGATTGCACAAGTTGATGACCTTCAAAAAGAGATCAACCAATACAGACCGCTGAAGCGCAATGCCTTGAAGCAGTTGAAGGAATATTACAGAATTGGTCTTGTCTATTCCAGTAATGCCATTGAAGGGAATTCGCTTACCGAATCCGAGACAAAGGTCGTTATAGAAAACGGAATAACCATAGGCGGCAAGCCCCTGAAAGATCACTACGAGGCCGTTGGACACAGCGAGGCCTTTGATTTGCTTTACATGTTGGCGAAAAAAAAAGAAATAACCGAGAGTGCAATATTGAAACTCCACAGAATTTTTTATTACCGAATTGATTCCAAAAACGCAGGCAGGTACAGAAGAGAACCGGTCATTATTACAGGCGCTCAGGTTGACCTTCCGTCTCCCGGAGAGATTAAAACCTTAATGAAAAAATTGGACTCGGAGATTCCTAAGCTAAGGGAAAAACACCATCCGGTGGAGTTTGCCTCTCTCCTGCATATTCGGATTGCAAACATTCATCCCTTTATTGACGGCAATGGAAGGACGGCAAGGCTTGTCATGAATCTTGCATTACTGCAGGAAGGTTATCCAGTAACCGTCATTCCGCCGGTATTGAGAAGTGATTATATGGAGACGTTAAAGGAGAGCAACAAAGGGAATAACCAACCTTTTATCCATCTCATCTCCTGCATGGTTTATGAAAGCCAGAAAGATTACCTGAGATTATTGAGGAATCTGGAAAGGGAGTGAGAAAATTGAATGTATAAACGGAGAAACACGTTCTGAGATGGACAAAAAAACTAAGACCATCCGCGCATTCACGCATGGAAGGATCATCACCCCGGAAAAAGAGATTCCGGACGGGACGCTGATTGTGGCCGGCCGGGGGATCCAGTCCCTGGGCCGGTCCTCCGACATCCGGGTGCCGGACGGGGCCGAGGTGATCGAATGCACAGGGAAGATCCTTACGCCCGGGTTCATCGACATCCACCTGCACGGCGGCGGGGGATATGATTTTTCCGATGCCGAAGGCCTGGCCGGAGCGGCGCGCTTTCATGCCTCGCAAGGGACCACAGCGATGCTTCCCACCCTCTGTCCGGAGAGTCTTCCGAAAATCAGGACGAATCTTGCCCTTCTTGGGAAGGGCTATCCGCAAAATACGGATGATGAAAGTCCGTTGCCGGAGATCATCGGACTTCACCTGGAAGGCCCCTTTTTAAATCCGAAAAGGAGAGGGGCTTTTGATGCAGGTTCCCTTCTCCTTCCAAGGTCCGGTCTGATCCGGGAATTTTTTGAGGCGTCAGGAGGAGCCCTCCGCCTCATGACCCTGGCGCCGGAACTCGACGGCGGCATGGCTCTGATCCGGGAGGCCAAGGAATTCGGGATCATTCCATGCCTGGGGCACTCGGATGCGACATACGAGCAGGCCGCGGCCGCCTTCCACATCGGGATACGACACGCCACGCATCTCTTCAATGCCATGCGGGGGTTTCACCACAGGGCGCCCGGGTGCGCGCTATCTGCGCTCCTTGATCCGGAAATCAGCGTGGAAGTGGTGGTGGACGGGCATCACCTGCATGAGGCCGCAGTGGAGATGGTTTACCGGCTCAAGGGGAGGGACAAGATGATCCTTGTGACGGATGCCGCTCCGCTTTCAGGCCTGCAGAGCGGGTCATGCATGCTCGCCGGACAGAGGGTGGAGATCCGGGGAGAGAAGGCGCTGAATCAGGAAGGGAATCTTGCGGGGAGCCTTCTCTCCATGGCGGAGGCCCTGCGCCTATCGGTCCAGAGGGCCGGGATCTCTCTCGTGGACGCGGCGCGAATGGCCACGTTGAACCCTGCTCATCTCCTGGGTCTCTCGGACATCCGAGGGAGGCTCTTTGCCGGAGGGGAGGCGGATCTGGTCATTCTGAATGGGTCTCTTAAGGTTGATGCAGTCTATATCGGCGGTCGTCAGGTCCCGGAATTCAAAAACCGTGCGGCGGATTGAAAATGAAACAGGTTTGGCTTTTGCTGTTATACGGAATGGTCTTATCTTTTTTGCTCCTGCATCCGGCGGGTTCGTTCGGGGCCTCGGGAAAGAAGCACACGGAGGTCAGGACCACTCACGGAGAAGAGACCGGCGGAACAACATCCGTCAGAGATCCCGGATACCCGAGCGCGTTATTCAAGGAGGGGGTTTCCGCCCTGGGAAAAGGGGATGCCGTACTTGCCGCCGGATTGCTGGATGGCCTTGAAGAGGCTTACCCGGCGCTCGGAGACTATATTCTCTACTATCGGATCCGGGCCGCTCTGAAGATGGGGAAACCTTCAGAGGCCTTTACCCTTGCCGGCCGGCTTCTTGAGCGGTATCCGGAAAGTGTGCTGGTCCCCAGGACCCGGATGGAGATCGTCCGGGCACTGATCTCCTGGAAGCAATTCCCTGCGGCCAGGGGGGTTGCCGAGGGGATCCTGAAACAGGAAGAAAGATCCGAGACAAGGCGGCGGGTTTCTCTGCTGCTGGGCGAAGCCCTTGAAGGCGTGAAGGATTGGCAGGGCGCCCAGGACGTCTATCAGCGCCTAACCTTTGAAAATCCCGTCACCCCGGAGGGAAGAGATGCGGAAGAACGGATGGCGGGTATCATGAAGACGAGGGGCGTGGCGCCGGAGATTCCGTCGGACGATCTTTATTTCGCACGGGTGCAGGCGCTGAACCGATCCCTCAGGTATGACCGGGTCATTGAGGTTTGCAGTACATTTGAGAAGCGCTATCCTGAGAGTCCTCTGCTGGAGCAGGCGCTTCTTCTTAAGGCCAGGGCCCTGATCAAGACTGAATCGCCCGATCAAGGGATCCATCTTTATGAGAAGCTCATCCGTTCCAAAGGCGCCGGTACGGTCCAGGCTGAAGCGGCGTACCATCTCGGGAGTTATTACTGGAATCAGGACAGGGATTCCGAGGCAAAACGGATCTTCAAGCGCCTGATCAGGGCCTATTCTGCGGGTGAATGGGGCATGATGGCGCGTTATGCCCTCGGAAGGATCTATGAGAATGATGGGGATGATTCCGAGGCCGTGGATTATTTTCTCACGTCAGGGGAGGTCAACGCCGATCATCCGCTTGCGGCCGAAGGGGCATGGCGCGCCGGGTGGGTGGAATACAAGGCAGGGAAATACGAGAAGGCGAGGGATATTTTTCTTTCCTGTATGAGAAACTATCCCCGGTCCGACCTGTTCCCTGCGGCGCTGTACTGGCAGGGTAAATGCGAGGAAAAGTTGAGCAACGCGGAACAGGGACAACAAATCTTCCGGCGGCTCGCGGAGGATTACCGTTGGAATTTCTACGGAACCATGGCCAGAAAGCGTTTGGAATCATCCTGGAATCTGGTTCCGGATACGGCAGCCTCTTCGGATCAAGAGGATCAGGCATGGTATCCGGAACCGATCCGTCCGGCTCCGGGATCGCCGCTCGCCTTCCATCTGGACCGAGCGGAGGAGCTGATCCGGATCGGTTATTTGGATGAATCCGGGGAAGAAATAGCCGCCGTTCAGAAGCAGGTATCCCAAAACCCGGCGGATCTCTGTTATGTCGCGGTCCTTTATGAGAGGGCCGGGAACTTCCCCAAGTCTTTGAGGTGGGTTCTGAAGAGCAAGGCCTGCGGCTCGGAGGGGCAGGTCAACATCGCCTGCATGAAACGGTTCTTGTATCCTCTGGCCTTTTGGGATACGGTTCAAAGAGAGACACGGAAAAACAATCTGGATCCTTTTTTTGTGCTGGCGGTCATGCGTCAGGAGAGCTTGTTCCAGCCGGACATCGTCTCTCCTGCCGATGCACGCGGCCTTATGCAGATCATCCCCTCGACGGGGAGGGTGATTGCCAGAAATCTCGGAATCAAGGATTTCACACCGGAAAACTTATATGATCCGGAGACGAATATCATAATGGGAATCCGGTACCTGACTGATTTGAAGGATCGTTCCAATGGAGACCTGGTCCGGGTTCTATGCAGTTACAATGCAGGGGAATCCAGGTCCGATCAGTGGTGGGATCTCTACCAACAGATGGATGCGGATGAGCGGATCGAGTCCATTACCTTCAGGGAAACCAGGGATTATGTCAAGAGGGTCCTGAATAATATGGAGATCTACAGACGTCTTTATGAGCCCTCTGCACCCCATGTCGGCAAGGATTCATCCAACCCATAGTTTGATCGGAGTCAGGCTATGCAGATCGTGATCCGAGAGGCCCGCATTGTGGACGGTTCCGGCGCCCCGGCCTTTACCGGGGATATCGGCATCCATCAGGGCCGCTTCGCCTATGTGGGCCCCTGCTGCCCTGAACGGGGGGAGACTGAGATTCAGGGGCATGGAGAGGCGGCCGCGCCGGGATTCGTGGACGTCCATTCCCACTCGGATTATTATCTCCTGGTCAACCCGCTTGCGGAAAGCAAGGTGCGGCAGGGGGTGACCACGGAGATCGGAGGCAACTGCGGATATTCCGCGGCCCCGGTCTTCGGCAAGGTCAGAGAGGAAAGGGTCAAGGTCTATCGGGACCTCTTCGGGCTGGACCTTCCATGGGAAAGTGTGGGCGCGTATCTTTCGCATCTGGCCATGCAGGGGATCTCCGTGAATTTCGGCCTGCTCGCCGGACACAATACGATCCGTTCTTCCGTGATGTATGGAAGCGACCGGGCGCCGTCTTCCGAAGAAATGGCTCGGATGGTTCAGCTCATCAGGCATGCCATGAGCGAGGGAGCGCTTGGACTCTCTACGGGGCTCATCTATCCGCCGGCCTGTTTCTCTCGGACTTCCGAAATCGTCGATCTCTGCCGGGCGGCCAAGGAGGACGGCGGGATCTTCGCGGTGCATATGCGAAGCGAGGGGAACCGTCTGCTCGAGGCCGTGGACGAGGTGATCGAGATCGCCTTCATTTCCGGCATCCCACTTCAGATTTCTCATCTCAAGACATCCGGAGAGCGGAACTGGAACAAACTCGATGCCCTGTTTGAACGGATTGAGACCGCCCGGAGACAGGGGGTGGACGTGACGGCTGACCGTTACCCCTACACGGCATCCAACACCGGGTTATCGGCCGTGCTTCCGGACTGGGCCTTCGAGGGGGGGACCGAAGGCCTCATGAACCGGCTGAAAGACCAGGAGATAAGACGCCGGATGAAAAAAGAGATCGAGGCTGCCCACCCTGAAGAGGATTATTTCGACCGGATCATGATCTCCGCCGTGACCCGGCCCGAGAACCGAGGCTATGCCGGGAAAAAGGTCAAGGCGTGCGCCGGTCTGGCAGGGAAGGAGCCTTTGGAGTTTGTTTTTGATCTTCTCGTACAGGAACGGAACATGGTGGACAGCATTCATTTCACCATGAGCCATGAGAACCTGCGGCGTATTCTAAAGAAAGACTATGTCATGATCGGCTCGGACAGCGGGGCCAAGACCCTGGAGGGCCCGCTCGGCGAAGGGAACCCTCATCCGAGGGCTTATGGGACCTGTCCTCGCGTCCTCCAGCAGTTTGTGCGGGAGGAAGGGCTCCTGAGCCTGGAGGAGGCGGTCCGGAAGATGACATCCGATCCGATCAAAAAGTTAGGTATTCGTGACCGAGGCTTGATCCGGCAGGGGTTCGCGGCGGATCTGGTCCTCTTTGATCCTCAAACGATCCGGGACCCATCCACCTATGAGGAACCCAAAAGGTATCCGGAGGGGATCCGAATGGTCATGGTCAACGGGGAGGTCGTGGTGATGGACGGCGAGCATACCGGCAAGAGGCCGGGGAAGATATTAACGCTTCGAAGCTATTAATCATTGCATAATTAAAGCGAGATAAATATTATTCTTAACGTTGTATAGTATACTTATCTTGTCTGCTCTGTCGTCATTGCCCGACTTGATCGGGCAATCCAGAGAAGGAATCTGGATTCTCCGGTCAAGCCGGAGAATGACAATATGTAGCCTTATTTATGCAAGGCTATATAAATGAGGTTTTTTAATGAAACCGGTCATCGGGGTCACACCGGATTTTGAAGAGGGGAAAGAAAAGGCCGAGGCCCATTATTTTTTGCGTGAACGGTATATCACGGCGGTTATAAAAGGAGGGGGAGTCCCGTTGATCCTTCCTTATGTTGAGGGTCCGGCTGAGGTTTCCCTGCTGCTCAACCTTGTTCACGGTCTGCTGCTGACCGGCGGGGCCTTTGATATCGACCCCTCCTTCTATGGTGAGGAATGGACCGGGGAGAAGGGGACGGTCAAGGAGAACCGGACACGTTTTGAGATGGAGATCACGAGGCAGGCGCTGAAGAGAGGCCTTCCGATCCTCGGGATCTGCGGCGGGGAGCAGACGATCAATGTGGCCCTGAACGGTTCGCTCTATCAGGACATCGGGACTCAGAAACATGGGGCGTTGGACCATGAGCAGAAGAAACCAAAGACCGAACCCTCTCATCAGGTGAGGATTGTCCCTGAGACGCTGCTCCATAAAATCATCGGGGAAGAGACGCTTCAGGTCAACAGCGCCCACCACCAGGCTGTGAAGGAGATAGGGGATGGATTGAAGGTTAATGCCTTGGCTGAAGACGGTGTGATCGAAGGGATTGAGAGCGAACGCCGCGGTTTCGTTCTGGGTGTGCAGTGGCATCCGGAATTTCTGTTTGAGCGTGACCGGGGATGCCGCAGGATCTTCGAGGCATTCATTGATGAGGCTGCACGGAGATAGGGCGAAGCCTTCGTAAGTTTTTTACTCTAAATGAACATACCCCGCTGCTTGCAGCGGGGTATGTTCATTTTTCTATGGCCGGCCATCTTGCTTACGAAAGAACCTTCACTTCTCATCCTTGAAGCGGAGCCGGCCTTCCCGGATCCCTTTGAGGGCGGTCTGGTGCTGTTTGCCGATGAGTCTTTCCATGGACTTTTCGTCCGGTTCGGGGCCATAGAGTTCAGCGTAGCGCATCTTCTTTGAAAAAAGGATTCTCCCCCTGTAATAAACCGAGGTCTGGATGGATGAGTCCGAATTGAGTTTTTCAGTCAGGACGTAGAGAGGCCGGTTCTTGTACTCGACGTTGTCCATGAGCCAGATCTCTTGTTTTTCCTTTGCAGGGGATACCTCGACGGCAGGTTTTGTCCGATTCTTTTCTCTGGAAGATTCGAGAGAACTTACGGCATCGGCCGCCCCGGCCAGCCGGTGTGCGATCAGGTTGAGCTGCTCAGTGGCCTTCAGATTCATCGGATTCAGGGTGAACGGCCGGAGGCGCCGGGTGGATTCCACAATTCCCTGATGGTACTCCATGATACCGAGAAGCTCAGGGGAGATCCCCAGAAATTTACGGCTGACGGCAGTGACCACGTCAGCCGGGCGGCGATGGTCATGACGGCCGGCCATGTTCACAATCATTTGAGGAGAAAAGTCCTTCAGGGTTTTCAGGATGAGATCCGCATAGCAGCGGTCCACGTGAGAGATTTTCTCAATCAGTTCGGGAACCGCGTGGACCTTCCGGCGGCTCTTGGGATGGGTCGCCGAATCAACCATAAAAGAGATCAGGGGATTCTGAGGGAATGTCTTCAGGATCTTCCTGTAGACCGCCATCTTCAGCAGGTGGTAGGTGGTTTGGATTGAGGCAGGATCCTCGGTCATCACCACGATAGGCCGGTTGGAAAGGAGAAAGAGGTCAAGGGCGTTCGTCTGGATGCCGCCTCCCAGGTCCATGAGAAGGATGTCGGCTCGCACAAGCGGGATGCCGGACAGAATCCTCCCGGTCAGATCTTTCTGATAGTCCGGATAGGCCGGGAGCTGACGCCCTCCTCCGATCAGACTCAGGCCCGGTATCGGGGTTTCGACGGCTGTGTCCGGAAGTCCTCCGGGGGCGCCGGTCAGGAGATTGTTCAGTGTTTTGGTGATATAGGGGATGCCGAGGGCGGTATGGAGGTTGGATGCGCCGAGATCAGCATCGAGGAGTACGACCTTC
>Ga0100378_1004202_pt1 | contig 13500 bp, 18 predicted proteins | sample CryGeymeta201502_FD_81535 | JGI IMG/M metagenome (GOLD analysis project Ga0100378, IMG submission 81535) | Groundwater microbial communities from Crystal Geyser aquifers in Utah, USA - Crystal Geyser metaG 2015-02 | ecosystem: Environmental > Aquatic > Deep subsurface > Groundwater | place: USA...
CAACTTTTGTTTTTATCAGCAAGTAAGCTAAACCTGGGCTATGGTGCTTTTCACTTTAGCTTTTCGGGTCCGCACTGCTTTAGTATACTGTCTGCTGTATATCTGAGCTTCTGAGACCATTAGGGCCGATAGACACTTGCTTCTTCTTGGCTCGGCATTTTAGTTTGATCATTTTCGGTTGAACATATAAAGTGATGGCTGAATCTTCGATCTTTGGCTCAGTTATCAGAGCTTTGCTGTTGGGAATGACCCTAGTCTTGAGTCTTTGCGAGATCAAGGGCACAGGCAGGAGGTATCTTTTATCAAGGTCTTCATAGTTGAACTTGAAGAATACCACCTCTTCAAGGTGCTTTATTTTTTCGAAGTTCAAAATCATTTCATGGGTCTTTCTGTTGACCTCCACAAGATCTGGGTAATCAAACTTGATGAACATTTAATCGATCGAGGCAGGAACGATTATTTCCTTTTCATCATAAGGAATGTATTTGTCAGATTCATTCACTTTCCAAAATATCTTATACATTGTTGCTAACTTACGATTCCACTTAGATTTAGATATAAATTACAGTCGAATGTGCTCTTAGTTGATCTAGTACTGAATATAGGTTGATTTTTTAGCAAGGTAGTAAAAGTCTGTTTGATCTTCGCTGATGCATAGATTCTCAAAAATGCCTCTGACTACAAATTAGGACTGATAAATGTAGGAATGTATAAGCTCATTTCTTCCGCTTTCTATCTTGTAGAAGTCAAGGGTTCCGAGAGATATGGGAAGCTTGATTGTTTGCTCGAAGTACAGCTTCATGATCGTATTGTCGTGGCACTCCAGGCCAACAGATAAGTATTTGAATATTTCCAGTCTATTCATAATGCCTTTTAGCCCCACTTCGATATTTTTGAATTTCCCCATCATGGCGTCAATGCCCAAATTGAGGATGTTGGAGAAGTCAAAGAATTTTTTAGAAAATTATTTTTAGGCAACAATTTTCCTTTCTGGGACTACTTTTTTGAAAGCGAAGGTAATGACAGCATATTAATTTTGGACTTAACTTTAAGTTCCTTTAGTATGAATCATTTTGGAGGCATAGCTTGAATCTTTGGTATTTTGATACAAGGCTTGTGTCTTTTGGTATTATTTTTATTTTTGTTGGAGATCAATGAAGCAAGAACCGGCAATTTTAGGATTTGTCAGTAGTTCCAGAGGCAAAGTTGACACAAAATTTCCAGAAATGTAGTATTCTTGCGTTCTTTCTTTTGTGGAGTCGAAAAAATAGTGCATTAGTTTTCTCATTTTGGAGTCAGCAAAAGGATTGATTTCCCACTCTTACTGGAAACTGAAATCAGGGAAGAGGTAAGGCATGGAGGTTGAGGCAACGATAGCAGCCCAGACTGGCATATTGGGCCTTGTGAAGCGGTTGATGACCTCCATCCTTTATTTATTTTTGTTGATCAAGGAAAAATTTATTGTTATCTTTCTCTGGCAATATTCATAGTATTATTCGAGAGTCGTATTTGGGTTGAGTTTCATTTCCTCGAGCTTTTCTTTGATGTAAAATTATAATTTTTTGGAACTGAGGAGTTTTCGGACGATGATGCCCTTCCAGACCTTCTCAGCAGTCTTTTCATCGATTCCCAGCTAAAAAGTATCCTTTACGAGAGTTTTGTTGAAAATTACTTCGACCAAAAGCTCTTAGAAGTGGACCATCATCATTTTGATCAGCCTCTTGGTGTTCTCGGATATTTTTTTATTCTTCTCCTTGTAGTCCTTTCCTTTCGATCCATTTTTTAGTGAAAGTAGCTGGGCCAATCTTTTTTTTTGAAGTTTAGGGTCATCTTTGATTTTCATGACCTCGTAGGAAGATTTGACGACGTGATCCAATATTTTAGACATCGAGTTGGTTACATGATTTTTGGAGTATAAAAATTCGTTTTTCATGACTTCAATTTCCTCAAGGAGGTTCTTCTATCCTTGATCAATCAGGTATTTCTGCATTTATTCGAAAATGTGATACTGGTTGGTCCAAGCCAGTTCAAGAAGTTCCTGCATCTCTCTGCTTTCAGTTCTTGCCCAGTTATATGTCTAGAACTCCTCAACGATTCCTGTTTAGAAAGTGACAAGATTTTTAGCCTTCCACATTTATTTTCGTATATTTGATAGTTTTTTTCCTCCCGCCAGCAGAAAGGCAAAGACTGAGTGTATATCAGAAGTTGTGATCATTTCTATTTTTTTATCCTGATTTTATTCTTCATGCAGAATATTTTGGAATATTTCGAACATGCTGCTATAGTACAGATGTGAATTTTATTTGGATTCGAGCACCAAATGAATTTTTTTCTTGTTTATATTTTTTATCATAGACCTGAGCTGGTATTAGATGGAAGACCTTTGGTTGACAATCTCGTATTCAATCTTGATCCGAGCGATGCTGAGAGAATTGATTTATTTGAAAATTTATGTGACGTATGGTTGGTCAATGATGAAAAATTTCGACTATATACTAGCTAGGTCGAATATAAAATCTGTGCTCAAATAGCTGAGATTTAAGTATTCGTCACTATCGATAACTGTCTATCCCTGGGATTACAGATCTTTAATAATTTCATTGATCCTTTTGGTCGTTTTGTCGATAATTAAGAGCTGTTGCTCGATCATTCTGCTCACCACTTTTTTTGTGTCTTCATATTCAGTCGAAGACATGTTGAAAAAGTACTACTATATCTCGGTCACAATTTTAAAGAGATTTTGTTTGACAGAAGTTGTTTCTTGCATTTTGAATATTTCAGGAGTATAAATGTATTCTAATTTTCGAAGTATTTAATTTAGCTTCTAGCATTGTTTCATCTGGTTTAAGATTCTGGTTCCCTGGAAGTTGTAGAGACTGTTTATAACCTTACTTCTGATGGATTCGATCAACTCATTGACGGGTGTATCATATTCATAGATAACACCTCTGACCCTCTCACAAGTTGATCTCAATAATTCCCGGGGATCAATATTGACCTTTCCTTAGCTGCATTGATACAAATGTTCAATACATTCTTTAAATTTTCTGAATTTTTTGATCTCTTTGCTGACATTTCGTTTGGGTTGAATGTTCCTTGCCCCGACTTCAGTCAATATTATGCTCTCCCTGAAGCACTAAATGTTTAGGTTGTAATCTGATACTGGCAATGTCGATAAGAGTTTCTACAAAAAATTGAAAAGTGGCACTTCTGACAACATAGCTTTTTCTAGCTAACTCTTAGAATCGCTGAAAATCAAATTTTTAATGAGTGTGAATTTTGATAGTTTGGAGGAAAGATGTTATTTCAAGTCAGCAATAGCTTCTTCCTTCAGCTTTTAGTGCTCCTCGTCAATTTTATCAGGGATTTCCTCCAGTCCAAAACCATAGAGAATTGTGTTTTTAGGATTTTTGGTATGTGAGAAGTACATGGGTCTCATTTACTCGTTGTCGATGTATTTGATAGGAAAGTTGGCAAGTAATCCCCCGTCTGTGAATGTATGGCCTGTCAAGTCGATTTCTCTTCTGGTGTTGCTATAATGAATGTAGTATTTTCCATATTATTTTTGCCACTTCTGAGCTTTGAATGCTACTGGGAATGCTCCCGACATTTGAATAGCCTTGCAGACAGGTAAGTTTGGAGTTGTCTTTTGGTTGAAAAACCTTAACACCTGGTCATCAAGATCGACAGAAGTACAAGTGAACTCAACTCCTGTGATCTCGTAGAATCTTTTTAGGGTCAAATTTGTGACTCTTTTCATATTTTATTCCTGCTACAGTTCCTCTTCAATTTATGCTTCACTTTTGCATGTGTCAACCCCCCACTCTGTGAGAAGTTTCATGATCTTTTCTTTCCTGGCTTAATCTTCAGGGTGTTTCTTTTGATAGTTGGTATTGAAATGTTTGACAAAGAAATCCCTGATCATCATGTTAGCTAGATTGCAAAATGCTTTTCCATTCATGATGCCTCCTTCAATGAGTCCATAGTAATTCAATCTTTTTGTGTAAAATTACTCATCTCCGAACCAGTTGCCCTTCGAGACTGGCTTCTTCAGCTTTAGACTGAATAGCTCAGCTACACTGGGATTGATCAACTCAAGGACATTGAGGATCTTTTCACTAGTTTCCAGATCAGAAAAGCTTTCAATAATCTGATCAAACATGGTATTTTCCAAGAGTCCATAATTGTGGAGCAGACATTTGATCTTGTGAATGTATGAGTCAAATTATTTTTGTTTTTTGGGTGTGATATCTCCCTAGCTTTTGAACAGTTTGTCCTTTGGAACAGTGTCCATTCTTAAGCTCAATTCTGACATAGCTTCAGGTTTCATCTCTGTGCCGATCGCCAAGCCGAGCAATCCACCAGCAGAAGATCCGATGATGCTCGTGATAGGTGTATTTCCATGAAGTTCTTTCAGAGCTTTGAAGACTCCCGTGTAACTGACAGACTTTGCTCCTCCACCTTGGAATGCCAAGCTGAAGTGGCAATTTGGAATTTATTTAGATCTTTTGGAGAGAGGTTCCTTATAAAAGTATTAAATCAAATTTGGTTTGAGGTAATTTTTCTTGAGGTTGACCCTCCTGTCCTTTGAGACCTATCCAATGTTATTCAGAGATCCCTTGTAATCTATAATGTCAATAAAAATGGTATTTCTACCAGTGTTATTTTCTTTGTCGTTTTGTGCCCTCTTCAGCTTGGAAGTTTCTTTGTGCATCCCAAAGATCACCTTTATTGTTGAATTTACCTCTTTTAAGCACCGTTTATAAGTTTTGACTTAGAAATTCTTAAGCATGCAGTATTCGATGGCCTTGGTGATTTTGTTCTTTTCCATTTCAACTAAATACCTGCTAATGGCATCGGTTTATGATGAGAAAGAGTATACTTTGTAGAGTTTGTCATCTAGTTGATAGACTTGCTCATCCAAGATTCTGATTCCAGCAGTTTAGTTGAGCCAGCTCAGAAGGGAAAAGTTGTCAAAAAGGGTCTCGTAGAAATGCTGTGAACTTTACTATCCTTCACTGAAGAAGTCTCCTTCAATCAACTCGATGCGGTAATTCTTGTTCTCCATAGAATTTAGAAATAATTTTCAAATTCTTCACTATGAAAAATTACTTAGACCCATCTCCAAACAACTAATTAAAAAAACATAAATCTATTGTTCTCGATAGGCGAATGGGAAAAGATGATTACTGACATTTTTGTCCATTTTATTATACAAAAGTTGGAAAATGAGTATCAGTGATAGGAACGAATACGATGCGTCCTTCATGTGGTAATCCTCAGTCAAATCCCCCAACCCTGGAGGTTATCGTTTGGAGTTTTAGCAGGAATCTGAGGAAAAATCTGAAGCGAAAAAGGTCAGAAGGACTGAATCGTTTCCGATTGAAAAATTAATTGAATCTGTCGTTGAACATTAGAAAATTAGAATGTCTCGAGATTCGAATCAATTCAGAGGGGAACCTGAGCATGTTATAGAAGCTTATTCTTTTGAGAGTGTTGAAGACATCAGAGAGCCAAAAACTGACTGGATCTTACCAGAAGTAAAATCGAGGTAGAGCATAAAGAAAGCACATGAGTTTATGACTCCAGCACACCAACCATAGTACAGAAACAATAGCGAATAATAGACACTTGAATAATACAGAAGAAAAATATATGAACTTGAAGAAAAACTGAGAAAAAGTTCAATAGAGTTAGACACCAAGAGATTCAGAAGTGAAGAATAGTCAAAGATAAATGATGAAATTATCAGAAAAAAATTCACAAAGATGTAGCAGGAAATAATTTAACTTAAACTTTAGAAAGAAGATGCAGCTCATCAAATTCTCAAGCACAAGAATATTGTCATATAGCGATAGCATCAGATTGAGTTGAGAGCATAATAGCACGGCTACCTTCTCAAACAAATCAAAAGCATAAAAGACCAGCTCGATGAAGCCCTCTCCAGAGAGAGGAAAGCAGAAATGAACCTCAAGCTTTAAATGGAGAAACATGAGCAGGAAACCATTCAGATGACAAATTAAATAAAGAGACAAAAGCAGGAAATGGCAAAGCTTCGTTAATTGCTCAAGAATAGTGAGGAGCAACTCAAACAGTGTGAAACTTTTATCAGCTCAGTCAATACTAAACTCAAGAGTCAAGACGAGCAGATTCAGCTCAGCAACAATAAGCACAAGGAAGAAAAACTAAAATACTACAATAAATTACAATACTTTGACAATGCTCTTTTGTAGGTCGAGAACTGTCTGAGCGAAATGGCGAAAAATCAGGGCGAAAAGACAGAGCATATCAAGAACAAGGAGCTCGAGCTGTAAAGTGTGAAGGAATAATTAATGAAAAAAGAAGTAGATCTGAAGTGCATAGAGCAGTAACTTCAGGATACGAGAAGATAGCTCAAACACGAATTTATGAAGTTGTAAAGAAAAGAGGAGGGTCTGATGGCCTAATATCAAATGGCTATAGATGTCCAAAACGCTTCTAAGGAAAAATGGTATAAAAAATACTATGAAATGTTCTCGGATCGGAAAGAAGGTTCTATTTACAGCAGTTCGCCTTCAATTGTCAGGTAAAATCATGTCATCAACCTCAGGCCTCCACATCTTCCTAGGAAAAATGTTGTTGCTGTTCCAGTTCGATAAAGGTCTCCGAGGACCGAGATAAAAGATTATAAAGTTCGGAGCGAGTACAATATACGAATGAAAACATCAGGTCAAGATTTTGGCAAACCTAAGAGCAAACGTGTTTAATTGAAGAGTCCGTAATCTTTCAGAGATTTCAGTATAAGCAGTCGCATAAACAACCTGAGGAAATAGCTGGACAAGGAGTTGAAGCAGACTACCTTGAGATGATAGTGATGATTGATAGTGTGTTATTATACTCAAAAAATGATCACTCATAGTTTATTTCTAGAATTTCATCGATGTCTAAATCTTCAGGCTTGTCGGCTGTGTCAGCTGGCTCTCGCTTAGGAGACCAGTGATGCCCAACCACTACCAAATCCATTAAAGATTTGTCCATGTGGATGGTTGTGATGGGAGATGGCTCCTCTATATCGAGCATGTTCATGTTTTGATAGTTGTCTGAAAGAAACCGTTCAGTCATGGAGGTCTTCTCCTTCTATCCTGAGTCGCATTTACTTGACACGTTGACTGCGGAGTCCTCTTATTTGTCTTCTTTGGTGAGATTGACGATAATATTGACTTGTTTATTGAGAGGTTTGAATTATGAGGTGATGATAGGATGTGCTAAAGGAGACAGTTAGGCTTTGGCCGAAACAGATTAGTCCTCCATTTTTATCTTCTAATGTTTTTCTTGATAATAACTATCCTTGAATTGCTCGACAAGGTTGAAGATGGTTTATATTTGCTTCTTTTTTTCCTATTTTTGACTCTAGGCCATATTGCCCTTAACTGGCTTGAACTCAGCAAACTCAAATATGAGTTTTGGGAGATCTTAATAAATCAATAATATACCCTTGAGGTCCTTCATGAACTAGCTGTTAGTGGAGGTGGTTTGTTCTTGGTGGTCATATATAAAGTTGAGGATAATGGTGAGAACCGAAGGCTTTATTTCTCTCATGTGGAGGGTTGAATTTTTCTATCCAATAACTTTATTCAATCTGCGGAGGCTACGGCGAAGAGTAGAGTAAAAATGATTTTTTATATTGTTGTCGGTCCTACATTAAGTTTAAAAAGTACCTTCCTTTGAGCTTGAGAGAAATTTATTTCCAGCGGTTACCCAGCTAGCGGTGCATCTCAAAGAGTAGCAGTTCTTCTTCATAGCTCCAGACCTATTTGTTGACCTTAGGGTCCAGGTGGTTGTACCAACGTTATCGGCACTGCTTGCCTGTCCTGTCGAACTGGTCGTAGCGTTACTTCAGTAGTGTGGCCACAGCTGTCCAGTCATTCATCCCGACATCAGTCACTATCTTCGACAACATCGTGTCTTCCTGCATAGAGTCAATCTTACGTTCTTTGTCCAGTTTTTGCGCATACGGGAAAAATAGTAAAAAAATATATAATTCTCGCAGAAAAGTCCGGTACCCTCACTAACCACACTAAACTACCATAAAGAGATAAATTAGTTTGACCTTTCTTCCAGAATCATAGTTATAAACAGTTAGCAAACAATTCAGGTAGGGCACGGTAGGCTGCCATTTCTCAGTGAGGTATTGTATTTAAATTATAGTCTAATATTAATCCTACCCTCTGAAAAAACAATAGTTCCGTCCGATAAGTTGCACCTTATAGGTCTTAGTAGCCACAGGGTGGAAAAAGTTTCTTTGGAAAATTAAGCTATTTGTATTGATTATAAATGAGTTTAAACTCGAACATCTCAATCATTCTTCATCTTCACCACTTCAAAAATATAGCGTTGCCTCATAAAGCAAGATATGCACTCAGGTGCATCATCTATCAAGGCAAATAGATGAAAGTAACCACACTCTGACTCTAGAACTGCGCAATGCCATTCAATTTAGTAGAGACATAAACCAAGTCTCGCAAAAATGTATCAAGGTAGAGTGAGTTCGAAGACAACTATTTCCTCTCAAAGAAGTTCAACATCGAATATCAATGTAGTTGTAGACTGACGCAGAGGAAGAAATATAGCTGAATGATTGCTGCGAGTTCAAGTTCAGTATTGAGGCCTTTCCCGAGTTCAAAGATAATAACATATATCTGGAGTTCATCCTGATGGAGAATGGGAACTGTTACTATCGATAGAATATGGATGCAGTCATCGAGATGAAGGAGGTCGATAAGTACAGGTTCAAACTGGAGGATCTAAGGACCGGGGTATTTAGATATTGCGAAGGAGAGTTTAACTAAAATTATATCTCCTCTTTCTCATTTACGCTCTTTGCCATGATTACTGATTACAGGTTCCATCCCTACAAAAGAGCGATCAAGAGTTAGGCAACCAAGGAAAAGGCGAGGGAGAAGGTCAGCAATTGGTTGGAGCTAATGCATTGGGGGTAGAATTATTTGAAGGATTGTGAGGATGGAAGAAAGTACATTTACAGAAATTTTGTCAAAAGTCTCAGATACAATTCCTCTTGCCTTCGAGCTTAGGCTATCAATTATTTCAAAGGGCATGGATAAAACATTATAAAGGCTCCTTTGGGAGAAGGAGGACAGTTGATTCCAGTCAGCGATAAGGAATTTTTCGATTACATGACCAGCTACTATCCAGCGGATCTAATCAACGAGGAATTAATCATTAAGGAAATTCATGAGACTAATGTCTAAAATTTTGAGTTTATCGAGGAGATCAAGAGAAGGATTAGTAAAGGTGGTATCGAAGCTAAAGCTCTCAAGGATAGATATCGCATGGAAAGGCGAGATTTGTTCAGTGAGCGGGTGTTCAGAAGTATCGTATACGGAAAGCAGCCTCGTGATAAGGAAACAAATATCAAAATTGCCAAGAAGATGAGGAAGAAGAGCAAGATAAACTAGACCAAGATAGTAGATGAGTATCTGTTTACTCTAAAAAAAAATCAGCACTATGTCTTTTTAGAGGTCAATCTTCCCAAAGAGTTGAAAATTATCATGTCAGAGTCATCAGCAACTGAAGAAGTGTTGAAAGAGCTGTCAGACATGAGGCAGGATTAGATGAAAAAGCAGATCCACTATGATTAAAGGAACATGCTGGTGGTGATGGTCCACGGTTTTCAGGCAAGCTCCTTTGACATGCAAATAATCAAGCGATAGGTCTTCAAGATGTTACCAGTAGCCATGTTTCTGATTTCTAGCTGCAACGAAATGGACACTGATGGAGATATCAGCATCATGGGCTTTAGGTTAGCAGAAGAGATCAAGAGTTACATTGGCCGGAATGTCGATGATGAGGAGGTCATTATTAACTTTATTGGCCACAGCATGGGAGGAATCATCGCTCGAGCTGCTTTAGTCCATCTAGGAAAGTACAAAAATCAACTGGGATTTTTCTTCTCACTGAGCAGCCCCCACCTGGGCTACCTTAATGGAGTCGATACTATGATCAAGACTGGTCTGTGGTTCATGCGCAAGATGAACAAGGTCAAAAGTTTAGATCAATTATCTCTAGAGGACAACAGCAAGAAGGAGGACACTTTGTTGTACAAATTAAGCAAAGAGGGGCATCTGAGGCACTTCAAGAAGGTGATTCTTCTCAGCAGCAGTGAGGACAGTTACGTGGCTTGGCATTCAGCCAGGATCTAGTACTATGAAAGCAGCAACACAATCAGCAAGATGGAGAGAGACATGATCGACTCAATACTCAGCGATCAGATAGTGCACAGGATAGACGTTCATTTTGACATTGACTCCACGGAAGATGTGAACAGCTTCATCGGAAGAACAGCCCACATAAACCTGTTGACCCACTAATCTCTTTTCAAGCTTATCAACGAAGCCATACCGACTCTGTTTGACATCAGGATGGTTTGATAAAATTGATGTATGATAACCATTATTAAAATCATTATTATTGCTCAGGCAGTGTTCGGGAGTATATCAGGGAATATTTGTTATTTTGTATGAAGCTTTGAGCATAATCTGGGGCTTTCTTTGGAGGAAGAAAAATATCCAAAATTAATCTGCAACTATTTTCTATTACTTCAGGAAGTATCCTACTCAGCAAACTGCAGCTGACTTACAGACAGGGGTTTGTGTTAACCTCAAGCAACCATGGTTTTCCTTGTGGGTCCACCAAAAAATCAAGTCCGTAAATTTAGAAGCTGAGACCGGTTCCAGCTCCTATAAGGTTGGTATCCCCAACAGCATGGCATATATCTCTGGATATTCTTTTCATTTCTGGCAGCACCTAAGAAGAAAAGTTGTAGGTAGTGTTATTGATAAAATACTTTTCCATATCGCTATAAGAAAGTTTGTTACCGGATTAATGCTCTCCATAGTTTTTCATGTTCTTCTGAATGGCGTCATTTGTCAGGTGAATGCTTTTGGATACTTTATTTATAGTAAATTTATCAGAAGCTGTTCTGATGTAGCCTTCCTCGTACCAGTAAAATTTCAGGCATCCTCCGACCTATACACCTAAAATGAAGCACCGAATGTCAAATTTTCTATCAAGGTACAGCATTGGCATGATATACTATTGGAGTAGATAACTTCTTTATTCATTAGTCGGAGGGTGTGATAAAATATAATCTACTGCTTATTTGGTATTGCGAAAAACACTAATTCCTTTTCCTCTGTTGCTGAATTATCCAGGTTTGAGGATCCATCTGCCGATATCTCCTCTCACATCTTTGATGACTTCCTGCCAATTGAAGCATGTCAAGTGACAGGTCTTAGGAAGTTTTTCGTTCGGGTTCACACCTATTTTTTGATAGTAAGAAAACATGTTTTTGTATAGTAATTTTTTATTGGTTATTTGGCAATTATTAGGAAGGTGGTTGTTGATTAGTAAATTTGCTGGCTTCAAAGTTTTTTGAGGTTGATTGGAAAGCTTAAAGATCAAATCTTTGAACCTCAAAGGTTGTTCTTCCCACTCTGTGTAAAACAGTTTCCTTATTTGTGGATGCTGACTGATTACTCTATCGAGATATCGGAGAAAATTAGGCTGTATGCTTTCATATTTTTTGTCTTCCTGTTTGAAACAATCTCGGTTGTTATTGATCAATATTTGGGTATTTTTGCTGCTGAGGGTGGATTGAGTCCACAAAAGATTGACATTTTATACTTATGTCAGTTTAGAATCGTCACTGACCGCATTCCACCATAATCTCCGTTTTATCACATTTTTCACAAGCAAGCCATTGTTTCCTTCATCAACCTTGGCTTTTCGCGGTTTGCTGAATCCTTCACTTTCAACCATGATTCCGTAGCTTAATGCCAATATTTTGTTAATCTGTGCATAAGTCTCAGTGTAATCAATAGGAACAGTATTCATTTTTTTGAATACTCCGATGCTAGCAGATTTTTTGACTCTAAGAGGGTTCTTGAAGGAAGAGGTCTCACAATTAGTCTGTAAATTAATGGTATTGAGTTTACAATTACTGAATAATCGTCGTCTCGGAGCTTGCTAAGTCTATGCCTATTCCTTGACCTCTTCCGATTTTTTCCTGTTCATGGTCATCATGCAAATATTCATAATTTCGCTTTTGGCAGGCAGCTAGACGATCTTGAAGGCCTCAGCTTTGTTGATAAGGTTGAGCTTGACCTTGTCCTGGGCTGAAAGCTGTGAGCGGTAGGAAGTATTTCTGAATTTATTCGAAGGCGATTGGGTCTCGTAGGGACAGGTGAGCTTAGTGACTGAAGGAAATTTAAGATAGAGTGTTTTGTTTGAGTTGCTAATTTAGTTCATTTTATTTTTATTAGCAAAGTTCAATTCGTGTAATGATCTTTTAATTAGAAAACAGGAAATCAAATCTGAAGTTTACGGCCTGATTTAACATTCAATTTTTTATCGATTCGGTCCAGTATCTTTTGATTTTTTATGTTCTAACTCTTCTCTATTTCCTTTATCTTCTGCTATATCGAGTTGTTCTTGCCTTTGAGCATCCTCTGAATCTTGCTGTTCCGGTTATCTCTCCCTTTTGGGCTCCTTGTGGCAGGTCTGATCTCTTTCAAATAGGGATCATCCTCGGGATCCATCCTCAGGTATTTTCTTTCCACGATCTATTCTGATTTTTAGAGGTTGCTGCTGGACTTTGCTCTTAAACTATCCCAGCTGACAACAATTGACTTAGCTTCATCGAAATGATTGTGGTGAGGGTTCTTGTCGTGCTTCAGGATAAACAAATCCTTTTAATTTTTCTTTTTGTCTTTTGGCTAGGGAATGGCTCTTTTCCTGAGCTATGGTAAGCTGAATTTTCTATAATGAAATTCTAAGTAGCAAGAATTGTACTCGTTTGCTCATTTCGAGGCTTTTCGTTGAGGTTGAAAGCTTTGAACAACTCGGAAAAGTTTTGTCTGTACTTTTATGGTGAGCCGAGCTGTAAATAATTATAAAATTCTTGTTTCTAGAGTTACTCTGCTGTTTAAATATTTAAATTTTGAGTCATCTGTTCTAGTCTGAAGAATTTTTTGGCCTCAGGTTCATGGCTCATCGAATTGATCAGGAAGTAGAAGTTGTCAAAGGAGAGAAATTTACCATAATCTGCGTGCTTCCTGAAAATAACTGTGAGTCTTTCGACTGAGAAGATAGCTCGGAGAATGTGGAAATTCTTGCAAAACAGGAAGTAAGCCTGCATGATGATTCTGTTCGAGCCAAGATGATTGAAAGAGGAATATTACTTCACAGGCCGATCGTATGATTTGGCGTAGTAATCGAATATCTCTCTCAAACTTTTCTCAACTTCATTTTGTTGGAGCAGCACTGATTTGTTTATTTTGGGAACTAATTTTTGCTATTGATGTTTGGGTTCTGCAAGAGGTCGCATGAACTCTGAGTTATCGGCATCGAATTAATTGAGTTATTGACGTTTCTCCTCCTCATATTTGGCTACACTTGCCTTTGGGGATAATTTAGCGGATTACTAGTGATCGATCGAGGTCA
>Ga0100378_1004207_pt1 | contig 13492 bp, 18 predicted proteins | sample CryGeymeta201502_FD_81535 | JGI IMG/M metagenome (GOLD analysis project Ga0100378, IMG submission 81535) | Groundwater microbial communities from Crystal Geyser aquifers in Utah, USA - Crystal Geyser metaG 2015-02 | ecosystem: Environmental > Aquatic > Deep subsurface > Groundwater | place: USA...
CAGTAGTAACAATAACAGAATATTATTTATCTGATTCTCTAGTTGAAACAAGTGCCTCTTTAAATATTAATCCAGTTGTTGTATCTGGTAATAGACTTAGTGTAACATTGACAGGTGATCTTACTATACCTGTAACTCATAAATTTTGGGAAATTGCAATCTATGGACTTATTTTCCCACTTAATAAAGTAAACAGTGGAATGTTTAATCTCGCTTTAACTAATAATGATTATTCTTTCTTATTAAAGTCATGGACTTCGGCACAAAATCAGGTGAATACTCAATTGCCTTTAACATACTTAGAAATGCCAGCACCAACTGATACAAATTCACCAACAGTAAATCCTTTTTATACTTATCAAAGAGGACTTAATTTAGTAGGAAATGCAATAAAATGGGAGGTTAGCTTAAACAATGGTACAAATGCAATGACAATTAATGCTGGAAGATACTCACCTCAAGAATTCAACATAAAATCCAACCCAACACTTGCTTATACTAAATCTTCGATTACACAAATATCAATTAGTAATGATAAAATATTTTCTTTCCCTACAAATAAGAACTATTATATAAGTACCGCTGAATTAAAATTAACTGTAATGGTCGGAGCTCCGTGTGTTAGTGCTAACCCTGGAAGCTTTATTGTCTTCTTTTCAGTTTTAGCAGAAGGTTTCTTTAGTTTACCACCTATTACTACAAATTTAGTGAGAGATAAAAAAGGTGTTTTAGATATTTCACTTGCGGCTCCAAACAAAGGAAAATCTCCAAAGACCTTCCCTGGTGGTACAGTACCTTTTTCTTATAGTTTCTTAACGACTGATACTAATGTAGATGAAATAACAGGAGTATGGCAATCTAGTGCAGGTAATGACCCTTCTGCAGTTATGTCAATGCCAATAATTCCAAATAATACTGAATCAATTAATGGAAGCTTTTATATTACAAACTCTGATCAAACAAAACCACAAACCTTTACTTTAACAATTACTAACGAATGCTTCACACCAAGTAATACTTCATTTACTATTGAATTAACTGATACAGCTCCAATCTTGGGAACAGCAACTGATGTTTCAAAATGGTTTGTTTATCATGAACCTTCCACAGATACTACCTTAACGTTAAGTTCTCCACCAAGACTTAATGGATTACATTGGACAGTAACAGCTTCAATATACCCAATTAATATGTATTGCGCTTTATATTGTAAAGATGATAGCATTCCATCTAATGAAGATTTAATAGCCCAGAACTTTACTGCAGGACCTCTTCTTCAATTTTACAAAGCATTTTTAGCAAATAATATTGCTCAAGAAGTTTATTTTACTGGTTTAGCAAGAGGACAAGCATATGCATTAACATGTTTATTCGTGACACTAGAAGCAGTTGTTTCTAAAAGAACAACTTCTAAAGTTACTTTTAAATCATCTCCTGATCCAAAAGATAACTCAAAGCAATTAAGTCAAATTCCAACTCCAGTAGACCCAACTCAATGCGCATACTATACATTTACTACTCCCCCAAGTCTTGACTTAAAATTAGCTATTTTAGGATATTGCCAAAATATATTCACACCAGGAGGATCATTCCCAATCAATGACGGTTGTGTTGTGTGTACTGATGACGAAAAAAGAACTGTAGCTTCACAAACATCTGCTACTCAAAATAATATTCCTACTGATGTTGTATGTAGAAGCTCAACAACTAATCCAGTTAGAATACTAAGAGAGTTAACAACAGGAACAACTACTTCAGCAATTGCAGTCCCAACTTACCAATATTATATATGTGGTGTACCATCTGTATTATGTAACTCAAATACTCCAAAAATAAGCCTTAGAAATTTAAGAAACCTACAATCGATTGATACTGGTATTAGAAGAATACTTCAAAAAAATGTAATTGAAGCTTTAAGTACTCCAAATCAATTTGAGATTGCTTTAGGTATTAAAAATGTATCAGTTGTAAAGGTAGAACTTATAGACGGATCGTTTTCTCCTAAGATTGCTTTCACAACTGGAGCCTCATCAAACACAATGTTCGGAGAATACAAAACCTATATTAATTTCAGTAGCGAAGGACAATTTGATTGCTACTATAAGGTACAAAAACAAACTACACCATCACCAACTGCTACTGATATTAAATCATGTACTAATACTAACAACTGTGGAAAATTCGTATTAAAATCACCTGGAATGGGAATATCAAACATAGCCTTACCAGGTTTTATTGTTGGAACTACTTATGGAGTTTATGCAGTTTGTTATAATCAATCTACTTCTTCTGTTTTTGCTTCAGATGTGTTTATTGCTTATTCATTCGTTCCTGTTTGTCCTGATAGTTTTGTCCTTGATGCAAATAAAAACTGTGTTTCGACTATAATGACAACAACTAAGAATGATACTGTGATTGCAAAAGGAAGCTTCATGAGAGAGATAGGATTATTTTCGACTTTATTCGTAATACTATTTGCTTTGATCTTTGAATAAGATAGATATTATTAATTTTTTTTTAAATTTTTATATACAATTATATACTCTTCATTATATTTGATTATTATAATATTATATATTTTATAATAAATATAATTAAATTAAATTTTATTAATAATGTTTAATATACATAAATGATATATAAATATGTATAATCATAACTTAATAACTTAATTTTATATAAATTAATTATTTTTTATTTTATAAAAGCAATTAAATAGTAAATTTCTCTAAGTTACAAAAAAGATGAATAACATCAATAACAATATTAATAATCTTAATAAAATCTTCACTAAAACTGAAACTAAACTTGATATTAAAACCAATAAAAATACATTTCTCCCTCATACTGAATTTTACAAAAATAATAAATATACTTATTCAGGTCCTGTCTACAACAGAAATAAAATAATAGATGAAGAACAAAGAGTTATTAAAGAAAATGAAAATAGATATAGTATTTTTAGGCAAATTGAAATCCTTGATAAGGATGAGAAGGATAATAAAGATAAAATATATGCTTTGACAAGTACAAAAAAGGTAATAGAGAAATATTTAGTAAATACCGCTAATCAAGTTGATTTTACTTTATTAACTGATGAAAATAATAATGAAGATAGTAATAATAATCATTATTCTCCTAATAGTATGTATTTGCAAGAGAAGAAAGATTGTCAAAATAGATATTTAACAGAATATTCAAATTATAGTAAGTATATCAATAATTTCTATCCTATAACCAAAAATTTTATACATTTAACATATAAAATTTCATACTTTTAGTAAACAAAATACAACAACTGAATGAAGAAATCAATTTTCATCTTGGCAAGTTAGAAGACATCAAAAAAACTAGAAAATTAGTTAATGATTACTTACAAATTAAAAATCCTGAAGATGGAGATTATATAGAGAATAATAAAGGGCATTATGAAGATAATAATGATTATAGAATTAATACCCAAGAGACAAAGAAAAGTGTTAATTCTTATAAAAGTAATATTAATTCAGTCAAAAAAGAGTATAATGACAAGAGTAGAAATTATCAATTATCAAGTAAGAGAATTTTTTATAAAAAATTATATTTAATAAACATCAGATTGCCTCCTTTGCAAGAACCAAAGTAAACTAAATTACTCTTTTATTCCATGTGGTCATTTTGGTTGTTGTAACGACTGCGGCGAATTTTATTTAGGTTTAATTTTTGTACAGAAAAAGTGTCCAGATTGTTTAGTAAATGTAGAGAAGATTCAAAAAGTTTCCGACAATATATTAAACGAAAAATATCAAATAAATTTTGGTTAGAAGATAAATTGATTTCAATTTAATTACTTTGTATAATAAGATTAATATTAACTAATTAAACAAACTAATATAAAACTAATATTTAAATATATAATATAATTTTTATAATTTTATATCAGAAATCTTATTAGATAAAATTAACTTGGAAACAAATAGTCTCACTGTAAAGCTCATCAACATCTGAAATAAAAACTAATACTTCTGCTCTTCCTGTTTGTTCTTGTGCTGATATTTCCAAGTTTATAAATTTCTTTTCGTTTGGATTGAAAGTAAGTCTAGGTTCCATAATCTATTTAAAATATAATGTGATTTAATATACATTGATTAAAGTTATTAATAAGAATGTATTTAATGTATTATGTATTAAAAGTGTTATTTGTTAGTAATTTACCTTAAATATTTCTGGATGGCTAGATTCGAAGTTATAAATAATCCAACTATTGACTTCATTCTCATATTCATACTTAATATTATTCTTTCTATTAGCTCTACATTCTAGCTTAACAAACTTTTTAATAATTGGTTTATCAGGCATTATTCTTATTAGCCATGCTTTGACTAACTGTCTATTACTTATATCAACGCAATTTAAAATAATTTCATAATTTTTATCCTTTTTTGGGTATATACAATACTTCAGCTCTGTAGGAATATTTGGAACTAATATCATGGATTTATCATATTCTTTTGGTAAAAATACTACATCTTCGTTAGAGCTAAAGAGTTTTACTGTTCTTGCTTGTCTTTCTTCTATTAATAATTTTTGAGTAATTTTTGTGCCTACTTGTGCTTTGAAGTCAATACTAATAGTGTAAATTAATTAAGTTTAAACAATATAAACAATCGATAGAATTAATTATCATTATCACTTACTTTATTAATGAAAACACATTCACTCTCCAATTTAAAACAGTCATTGATTGATACTTATCAGTATAAAAGTAAAAGTTTAATTCTCTATGGCTACCTTCATCAGGAACTGGATATTTAAAGTAAAAATCATCAGTAACAGTGTCAATTTCTAAATGTACCCGGGAATCAGTACAGTAATAGTTCTTTTTAATTTGATCAGTTTTATAAGGATCTTGTTTGAATGGATTATTAAGCTTAATTGTTGAGTTCTTATTATCAGGTAAACTAAAGTTGAATACATGATCAACTAAATTGACTACTTTTACTAGAGTGACATTAAGGCAGTAAATCGGTGTTCCATTTTTTTGGTTGACCCATATTTGGTAATTACCGTTGCTCATGTTTACATCAAAGGATGTGATTTTGATGAGAACAGGAACGACTTCGTCTGCTTTAACTAATACATAATTTTGAGCTGTAATAAGGTTATAATCTTGAGGCTTAGTTAATTGCTCACTTTCACAGACGAATTTCCATTCAGCTGGATCATTTATTATTCTTAATTGTGTTAGTCCATCCTTTTCTTTTGGGTCTTGCTTTATTACTGAATTTTTTGTTTCTTCTTGAATTTCAGGTTTAGTTACAACAAGTTGCATTATTTCTTCATTTACAAAAGAGTTATGAACTAAAAAGTAAACATAGTGAGGTTTTCCAGCTATCAACGATACAGAAAGATTATTGTTGGAGTTATCAGTTATCATTTTTCCTAGTATGTCTGATTTTTTAAGGTCTTTAGCTTTTTGAACATATGTAAGAGTTTTGTAAAATTTGCCTTCGATTTCTTGTTTTCGTTTGATTTCGTCAATTCGATTAGTTTCAAGCTTTATCGACTGACTATTATTAACATACTTCATTGCTCTTAATTTTTTCTGTGTCAAAGGGTCAACATTTAATCTCATTGTTTTATTCATACTTTCAATATTGTTATTGTCGATTAAAAATGTATCTTGGGTTCCTATCAAGGACTTCGCAATATTTTCTCTTTCATTCATAGTAAGCTAAAATTTTAAATATTATATATAAAATTTATATCTTACCGAATCAAAAGTCATTTGATTTAATGTTACTTTCTTCTTTTTATTGCTTATTAAATTCTTTTCTTTCGTATTGATTATTTTTAACTTATTTGGCTCATAATTATAATTATTCTGATGGGTTGGAATACCAACACTATAAGTTAATATTTGTAAATATCCTTTGATCTCTTGTTTATCCTATGAATTATTTTATAAATTATTAATAATATTTACATCATATATATCTAGTTCCTTTGGAGGGGCTGAACTTGATTGCTTTCCTTGTCTTAATAAGTCTTTTAAAGGTATTTTAGCATATCCAAATGGAAGGACCTTTTCAGCGTCAAAGATTTCTACAAAGCAATATTTTTTTGCAAAGTAGTTAAAGAAGTCTTTTAAGTCGGTGTAGACATCAACTGAAGGGTCGTATTCGAATTGGACTTTTAATTCTTTTGAATCTATAATAATAAATTATAGTTGTTGTTAATATAATAAATTAAAATACCTGTATTAACTGACATCGGTGCTGTTTCTCTTATCAATATCATCGGCATATTATTTGGAATCATAGTTGTTCCACTTGGTTTACTTACAACAACAACTTCAGTCATTATATCTTCATATTCCCAAACACTAAATTTAAAATAAAGCTTATTTGGTATTGAATTATAATCATTTATGTCTGATTTAGGTTTAAAAGCTGAAAACTGGAAGACAAACTGGTAGGCCTTATTAGTGTTTTTAAGCTCGTTATCAAAAGTTACTTCTAATTCAGGCTTGAATGGTTTATCTAAGGTTAGTACACCTTTTGAGATAAGGTCAGCTCTATCACGTCTTGACATATCATGAGAATTTTCGTAAACTACTCTACCGTCGCGGTTGTCTTTTTCTTTAAGAGTTACGAAGCCATCTTTGTCTAAATAATATTATTAATAATTACTAAATTATTATTATGATATTTTAATTTTTTTAAAATTAATTACCGAATTGAGCTTGGAAAGGATCATTGGGAATATTTTTACTTTCTTTCTCGCCGTTAAATTTATTATTGTATTGACTACCACTATCATGAGATTCGTAGTCAGGTTTTTTGTATTTGTCTTTTCCTCTACTTTGATCGGTGTTGTTGTAATCGTCGGAGGCTATTCTATCTCTGTTATTTTTGCGGTCTTGAGAAGGATCTCGGCTTTTTGCGTTGGTAGGTTTGGTATCTCTATGATTATCTCTTCTTCGATAATCTTCCTTATCACGTTCTCTTTCCCTGTCTCTATCTCTTTCCTTATCTCTTTCTCTCTCCCTCTCTCGATCTCTCTCCCGTTCTCTGTCTCTTCTTTCCTTATCTACATCATCATCCTTATTATAGTTCTGACTTTTCTTATCAGCTTCCTTTTCGGATTGTTTTCTGATTTCTGCATCTCTTTGTCTTTGTTCTTCAAGTAAATTACCTGGACCTGCGCCACCTTGGTCTTGGTTCTTAATTCCTAGAAGTTCTTTTTCATGCTGGAGTTTATCCATTTCTTTTTGTTTTAAAAGTTCGTTAGTTTGTTGATCGTGCCTTTTCTTTTCGTCTTCTAGTTTATTTTTTAATTCTTTTTCATTTTCGTATTTTACTTGCGCCATCTTTTTTTTAAGTTCTTCAACTTCTTTGGCAGACTTGTCGAAGGAATCTTTGTCTAATGAGATAATACACTCCAAATCAATATTCTTATCTTCTTTCGCATCTGATTCATAGAGACTTTCCCCTCTTATTGTTACTCCTGGACCAGTGATTAACTTAAATTTTCTATAGACATTCTTAACATCAATATTTTGAATATTTAAAGCAAGAGTCCCGACAATAAGCTCAAAGGTATCAAATTGGTTGTTACCTCTTGGTAGACTCACTAAAGGATTAATAAACAAATTAATAAACAAATTAATAAACAAGTTAATATACAATTATATTAACTTACTTATATAAACTAATTCCATTATAAAGCCTATACTTTCGTCAAAGAAGTAGTTATCAACAGGTAGGACTCCTTTGAAGTTGAGATCTCCTCCTATTTTGTCATTGCTTAGTGTAAGGATGACTGAGTTTTCGCTTCCGTTGTCATTGATAAACTTCCATGTGTTGTGGATACCGATTTTAAGTCTTCGTTCCATTATTTGGATTGGTGGCAGAGTTTGAGATTCTATAGTTATAAGTAACCAGTTATGTAATGTTAAGTTCAAAGAATGGATAATGTTTTATAATATAGTAAAGAGTAATCCAATTACAAATAATTAAATTAAAACATACCTGCCGATTTATGAGCTCTATACCTCGAAGCAAACGACATTATATTCTGTTCAAATGTCTTTGATATATGAACTTCAATATTCTTAACATGAACAATCATACTATCAGCTGTAGTAATAGTGACATCTTTTGGTGGTAGATTTTGAACTGATATACATTTATTAGTAATTCCAGGAATGACTGTTTTCGCGTCGACAAACATAAAACTAGGAATAAATCTTTTAAGAGATTCTAGATTAGGACAGACTCCGCAGTCGTATAGAATTGATTGGCCTTGAAGTGGTGCTAAGCCTATATTATTATTGTAATGTTAATAAGTTATTCGTTATATACTTATTATATGTAATTATATATAATTATAGGTATAATGTTTTAATATATACTTTTAAGATCTTTAATGAATAAGTTTCTTGGAGTGCCTCCGTAAATGTGGGCAGAAAGTTTTTGATTGTTTTTTCCATTATCATTTAAATTCAATAATGACCAACCTTCCGTATGCTGAGAAACAATCCTATCATCATCAGTAGTCTCAACATAAAGTACTTCAACTAAAGCCATTATCGATTGTTGAGTATCATTCGTAGGCTTATTATTTGCAATAAAATAAATATACTGTTTCTCACTTATATCAATATAAAAACTTTGTAAAGTCTTAATACCAACATTGCCTGATCTATAAGTATTACCAAAGAATGTATATGCATTTCTATCTAAACTGCAAAAAGTAATAAACACTCGAAAGTAAAACTTATTCGGTGATACTATAAATTAAATATGTTTATTACATTTAAGTCCTGTTGTTTTGTTTTGTAAACTTTGTAAATTAGTATTTACTGCCTTTTGTTCTTTCTTTATTCCACTGATAGATTCAATACTTAAAAAGTAAGTACTGGATGGTTTAGAAGGATCATAAAATGTTTCATTTTTTATATAGTTGTTTAAATTCTTTTCAACGTTTCTACAGAATTTTCTTGTTTTGGCAAGGTTGTCTTCGTACTCTTTTTCGGAAACGTCATAGTAAGTTTGATTCCCAGTATTGTCTTTGTTAGGAGAATCTGGTTGTGGATTGAAATTTGACATATTTTTAATTTAAAAATTAAAATAAGTTAATAAGTTAAATTAATAAGTTAAATTAAGTTAATTAATAAGTGAAATTAAAATAATATATTTAATATGTTTACTATGTTGAGTTTATTTAATATTTGTAATAATGTTAGTTATTAATTATGTAAATTTAATATTAAAATAATATATATGATAATAAATTAATTTTATAAAACTATTAAAATGGTAAAAATAATTTTTAAAACTAATATATTCTATTAATTTATTAATAGCTCGGTTCCAGTTCATTCTCAAAGGAATTTGAATCGGCAAGAAAAGAATATAGTGAAATGCCAAGCCCAAAACGTACTAAAAATCAACTAAGTCCATTAAAAACTCATAGACTTTCAACCCCTGTGAAATCTTTTAGAAATTTGAATCATAATGAGAATAATGATTCAAATAAATCATTAAAAAAACTTGAACTAACCGAAAAAATGAGTAACCTTGGTGACAAAAATATTTTTAATCAAAATGAACCACCATTGACTGATCGATGTAGATCAGACACAAAAGAAAATAATATAATTACATTAAGTAATCAAAATATCATTGCAAATCAAGCCAAAAATGTTAGCGTATGAAAAATTATTATAAAATCATATATATAAACATGACTATAATAATTAATCAATAGGTTATTTGTAGATTCAGACCGTTAAACTCAAAAGAGTTAAAAATATCAACGAAAATGTGTGTAGACTTTATAGACGATAAAACATTGAAGATTACATCAAAAAGTGAAAAATTTCCATATGAGTTTAGTTTTGATAAGGTATTTGATATGGAGTCGAAGCAGCAGGATGTCTTTGATTTCGCAGCTAAGCCTATCATTAATAGTAAGATTATTACTATTACTTAATTTACTTGCATTACTTACTTTAATTTTAATATTAATTTTATAGGTGTTCTTTCCGGTTTCAACGGAACTATCTTTGCTTACGGCCAAACATCATCAGGTAAAACTCACACAATGCAAGGTGTAATCGACGATAACGAACTAAAAGGCATAATTCCCAGAGTTGTTAATTACCTATATGAATATATTAATAATAGTCCTGATGATGTTGAATACTCTGTTAAAATTTCAATGATTGAAGTTTATAATGAAAAATTAAGAGTAAAATTAAATTATTAAGATAATATACTAATAATTATATAATAGGACTTACTTGAGACTGATAAACATTTATTCAATACAAAGCAACTGAATATAAGAGAAGATAAAACAAAGGGAGTCTACATAGAAAATTTAAAAGAAGTGTTTGCTTCATGTGAGGAAGATGTATTAACTCTAATGGAGCAAGGAAATGATATACGAGCTGTTTCTTCTACAAATATGAATGAAAATTCAAGCCGTTCCCATTCTATATTTATAATGACTGTTCAACAAAATAATGTCGCAGAAAAATGTGCTAAGAGTGGTAAACTTTATTTGGTAGACCTAGCAGGTTCAGAGAAGATATCAAAAACAGGGTAAAACATATAAATATTAATGTTAGTATGTTATAAAATCATAACCTAACTTAATTTAATTTAAATAATCACTTAACATAACTTCTCATTTATTCATTTACTTATTAATACCATCAGAGTCACTGGATCAACTCTTGACGAAGCCAAAAACATAAATGGCTCTCTTACAGCCTTAGGCAAAGTCATAAACGCACTTACTGATGGTAAGTCCGGTCATATCCCTTATCGTGAATCAAAATTAACAAGAGTATTACAAGAATCACTTGGAGGAAATACTAAAACTTGTTTAATAATCACATGTAGTCCTTCCGAATACAACGACGCAGAAAGCTTATCAACAATAAGATTTGGAAACAGAGCAAAAGTAATTACTTTATAAGCCATATAATATTGACTTAACATTAATTAACATTAACTTAATTTTAGAAAGTAAAAAATAAAGCAAAAGTAAATAAGGAATACACAACACAAGAACTTAAATTACAAATTAATAAATTACAAGAAGAAATTAAAACGTATAAAAGTAAACTATCAACCTTTGGACAAATATTACGTGAAAAAGATTTAAATTTGTCTAATTTATTTGAAGATAATAATGAAGTTGATTCACCTAATTCTAGTATGCAAATTCTGAATACTGATAGTAATATTAAACATAAGAGTAATAAACTTCCCTCGCCGTTTAATTCTAATAAAAAATCAAGGATAACTATAGTAGAAAGTAAAGACGAGGAGGATAATAGTAATCCTGAAGATATTTATGTCTGCCAAACAGAACCAAACATATTATCAGACCAAATTCACATGGATCAAATTGATTTATTCAATTCCAAAGACATTGAGAAAAAAACATCTGAAGACTTACAAATATTACAAACTTTTAATCCGACTCAAGGAACTATCTCTGAAAATGATGATACAATAAATCATTTTGATATGACATTTAACAGAAGATCTAGTATTTCAAATGCTCATAATTATCAAATACAATTATGCGAATTAGAAAACGAAAAAGAAGAACTAGAAGAAAAAAATAGAGAACTTGAAATAAATATGAAAATAAAAAAAGACAAACTGAAAGAAAAAGAAGAACAATTAACAATAAAAGTATAATATTGTTTAATAAATTATATTATATAGGATCACATAATAAATGATTATGAAAACATAAAATCAGAATATGAAAGAAAATTAAAGGATTTAGAGACAACTGTGATTGATTTAAAATGTAAGAGTATCAATAAAAGAAATACCGTTAAGAAAAAGCCATTGTCTACCAGATTAAGATTATTTGATGAGATTCAACTTGAAAGACAAAAGACTTCTAGATATAATTCCCAAAAGAAGTTGTATAATCTGTCGAATTTACCTATGTTAGTAACTGAAGATGATATTATACATGCGAAGAAAAAGTTATCATGTAACTTCGATCCGATTTCTTTTAATAATTTGAATAATACAACAATTAAAGAAAAAAACGAAAAAAGCTTTGAAAATACTCATAGCCGACAACAAAGTCCCGAAACACCAGAAATCCAACAAAATCCCAGCTCCAGACGTGAAGTCCATCTCAATTTTAATTCAATAAACTCATTTAATAATACAACATCAAATAATAATAATGGTAGTAATAATGCTAGCAACAATACTAATAACAACATTGATAAAAAATCATTTAAAATAATAAACGATTTCTTTAATAATTTCCAAGAATTATTTAATAAAAGTAACGAAGGAAAACAAATTCCTTCTGAACTTAATAATTTAGTTGAGCAATACAAGCAAAAATTAGTTTCGACGACTTCTGTTTCACAGGAAAGTATTTTACGCTCACAGACAAATACGTTTGGAACAATAAAAACTCAAGTTTTAGACAGTATAATAGAAGAAAATTTAGGTAAAACTTCTACGAGAGTTGCTAATAAACATAGTGAGTATAGTGAGTCAATGGAGAATATGTTTGGTTTTGGGAATAATAACAATAATTTAAATAATACATGTACCCCTATAGAAAAGCCCCATAGGCCTGACCGTCCAGACCAACCAGACACAAGCCAGCAAGACACAGGCCAACCTGACAAGACCGAAAGATCCGTTGAGAAATTTAAATTCCACATCAATCTAAAGAATCTTAACGAAAATAAAGACTTTATAGTAAAACCAATACAAACTACACAGTCTACTCCTTATGATTCTCCTACTCCATCTGTAACTAAAGCATTAGACACTGAGTCTGTAGTCTCAGGCCGGACAAAGAAATCTGATAATAGTCAAGCCCTCAAAGATTTAGAAATTAAGACAAATAGAATGTTTTCTAAGTATGCTGATATTAAAAATGAAATAAATCCTGAGTTTTCAAAACATAATTTGACTAATTTTAGAAGTAAGTTCAAAAATTCAAAGCTAAAATCACCATGTAAATCATTTAATTTTGTTCAACCTACTAAAGAAATGCAAGAAGATATGATAAATGATAAATGATGAAAGTAAGGTAAATAAAGATAAAAGTGTGTATAATATAATATTGTAAAAATATGCTATGGTAATTGACTTCAATGATTACAAAAAGGATATATAGAAATAACATATAAAAATTAATTTATTATTAAAATAGTTATTATAATATAATAAACAAGTATAAGAATAAATTTGTATATTATATTATAGTTTACTTTAATTATTAATTTTATATAATAATAAATAATATGAAAATGCAAAAAGAATAGCTTTAAAGTAGATATATTTATTAACTTTATAATAAGCCTTTTATCATTTTGATATGTATTTATATTTATATTTGTATTTATATTTGTATATTACATTGTAAATTTCATATAATTATATAATAATTATTAATAATTTAAAAAATTAATATTTTAAATTCTTATTTAATTATACCA
>Ga0100378_1004209_pt1 | contig 13490 bp, 10 predicted proteins | sample CryGeymeta201502_FD_81535 | JGI IMG/M metagenome (GOLD analysis project Ga0100378, IMG submission 81535) | Groundwater microbial communities from Crystal Geyser aquifers in Utah, USA - Crystal Geyser metaG 2015-02 | ecosystem: Environmental > Aquatic > Deep subsurface > Groundwater | place: USA...
AAGCGGCGGAAAGAAGTATGCCGAAATCACTTATCGCGAAGCTACCAGCAATGATGATCTGGAAATCTTCGATACCGTCCACGACCCGTGGAGAGCGACCACGATCTACAACGAAAAGCTGAAGAAGCATCCAACCCAGATCATCGAGCCATCGACTCTCGCTGCAACTCCCTACCCGCGGGCAAACTACAAGCCGATGCTCCCCGTAGAAGCAATCGAACGCGGCTTCATCTCCGATGCACAGTTCGAATGCATCACATATTGTCTTCAGGCCGTCACACAGATGCTTCCAGGAAGTCCGCTCGGCGCACGCGGCCCGCAGATGAAGGGCGGTTTCATCATTGGCGACGGGACGGGCGTCGGAAAGACAAACGAATTCTGCGGTGTCATCATGGACCAGTGGATTCGCGGAAAGAAGCGGCACATTATCGTTGTTGAACGCTCAAAGCACGTCGAACACGTGAAGGGCGCCTGGTCGATGATTGGGGGAGATCCCAAGAATGTTCTTTTCCAGGGCGATCGTAGTGCTGCTGAATCATTGCCAAGTCGAGATGGCATTATGGTTACAACCTATGCCCTCATCAGAGACAAGCGTCGTTACAACTCATTGGTCGAATGGGCCAACGAAACAAACGTGATGGACGGTATCCTTGTTTTCGATGAAGCTCACAATATGCGCAACGCTGTCGAAGACAACTTCGACGAAGGATCGGGCAAGAGAAACCAGTCGCAACAGGGTATGGCCGGTGTTGAATTGCAAACTGCCCTTCCCCGGGCTGGCGTTATCTATGCCTCGGCAACCATGGCCACTGATGTCTACAATCTTGGTTACGCACAAAGACTCGGCCTCTGGGGCGAAAATGCACCTTTCAGAAGTGAAAGCAACTTCATCAGCGAGCTTTATAATCTGGATGAAGCCGCTCTTGAACAGATCTGCATCGATCTCAAATCGGCCGGCCGATACTGTTCGAGAACACTTTCTTTTGATGGCGTTGAATATGATGAGCTCGAACATCGCCTGACACCCAAGCAGAAGGAACGTTTCGACCAGACAGTCAAGAGCTGGAGAAACTATGCCAAGATGGTTGCTGCTGCTACACAGGCATGCACTGGAAAGGTTGTCACAAATAAGGGCTTCAATGATGCCTTGCGGGTTCAACGAAACCAGGTTGAAACCTTGCTCACAAACTTCAGCGTGGAAACCCTCATCGAAGACATTCACGCCGAACTTGCGAAAGGAAACTCCCCTGTCATTCAGATATCAATGACAGGTGAAGCCCGAACCAAGCGCATCATCGGAGAAAAAACCAACCTTTCAATCGAAGATTATCGGGAAAACGCGCTTGAAAAATATATCGAGAACAGTTTTCCGATTTACAGAATGAAAGTGACTCCGACAGGATTGGAAGTAGTTCTCGACTCCAACGGTAAGCCAATTCCAGTCCAGGAAGCCATTGACATTCGCGATCAAGCACTGCGTCTTTCGAAAGAAGTCGCTATCGATATGAATGCTCTTGATCGGATCTACCTCGAATTTGGCATCGAAAATGTTGCTGAAATGACAGGGCGATCTGTTCGTATGGTTCCAGTCATGAATCGCGGCGAACACGTTGGCTGGACCGCAGAAGAACGTAAGTCTCAGTCTGCAATCGAAGACGTAAAAGCCTTCCAGGATGGACGCAAGAGCATCCTGATATTCTCGCTGGGTGCTGGCGGAACTGGCCTGTCCTATCACTCCTCGCATGAGTGTCGAAACAAGGCCCGAAGGGTGCATTATATTCTGGAAATCGGCCGCAGAGCTGAAAGTGCTGTTCAAGGCATCGGTCGAACTCACCGGTCGGGTCAGATCCAGCCGCCCATCGTGAAAATCGTAAAGTGTGATATTCCTGCACATACGATTTACACCAGCAAGACTCTGGCAAAGATCCAGAAGATGGGAGCTCTGAGCCGCGGTCACCAGCACGCAACCACCAATGCAATCTTCGAGCAAAGAATTCCGCTTCATACCATCTATGCTGAGAGAGGCTGGAATAGCCTTCTTGGTGCAGTTCAGCGCGGAGAAATCGAAGGCGTAACTGAAGCGCAGCTTTCTGCAGACCTTGGTCTTGAAGCCAAGGAAATGAAGAACCTTCAGATCGTGCTGGGTCGGCTTGCTGTCCTCACTGACGGAGAACAGCGTTATCTCGTTGATGAGCTCCGCAATCGCACTGAAGAAGCAATCTCAAACGCAGTGCGGAACGGAAGTTACAATCAGGGGCTCGAGACCATCCAGTCGGAATCAATCGAGATCCTCGATCGCAACGAAATCGAAAACGGCAATGGTTCCAGAACCAGCTATTATCGACTCGTAAAGCACGACAAGATCGACATGACACCATTCTCCCAGGCAATGATGCTTCTTGTTGCTTCAAAGCGCCGCAAGAACATCAAGGGCGTCTTCATGCGCCACAAAGTCAATGGCAAGATTGCGCTCGGTATCTCCCGAGATAACGGAACAATCGTTGATGTCACAACGCCGGCGGGAAGCTTCACTCGAAGAGCCGAAGCAATCCGCAGCGAACCTTGGAGACTGGTATCAGATCCCGAAGAAGCAAAGCGCAATTGGGAACTCGAGTATGAAAATATGGATCTCGAGGAAACCTCGGAACTTCATATGCTCTCAGGCTCGCTACTCTATAACTGGAACAAGCTGCCCAAAACCGGGATCGGCCTCACAAGATGCAAGGTAAAGAGCGGTGAAATCATAGTTGGACGCATGATCAGCAAATATGAGATCAAGAGCACACTGCAAAGTCTCGGCATGCGATCAAACTATGCACCTGCTCAGATTGCTTCCATGCTTGGAAAGGTCAAGAACGGCGCCGTGCTTGAAATGGACAACGGATGGAGCATCGATCTTCCACAGGGCGACACGGATTTCCGGCTCAATGTTCCAGATGGCGAACAGACCGGGCCCATCCGTAAAATGCTCAAGGATCTGGGCGTAAACGAAGTCGTCAGTCCCCTGGGGTCTGAATTCACAATCGAATCCCAGTTGGCAGTCGAAGTCATTCAGAAGCTGGCAATTGGAAGTGATCTCAGCGTTACGGGAGTTGTTCGTAATTCAGGGTTGCCCAACACTGCTGCAATGGCAGCTATGACCAGCATCTAAAATGCTTGAAGTGTCGCCTCTGGTATGGGAAAATTGCTTTACAGAGGCGACACTTACACTGCTGGACCAGGGGAAAACCATGACAAGTGCAGCGACTGAACTTCAGAATCGGGTGATATCAGACGCAGAAAACAGTCTAAATGCGGGACGTGATGCTGTTATAGATGCCCCAACAGGATCAGGGAAAAGTCGCGCATTCACAAAACTAGCGGAAAACGGCTATCGTAGAGGTGAAAAAACCATCATTCTAAGCGGCCGACATAAGCATGCCGAAGGCGCTATAGACAACATCAAGGAGTATGCTGATCCATCTATAACAACAAGTATTGGAAAGCTCGGTGTTTTTGATGATTCTGGAAGTGTTGTCTCAACAACGGTTCAGACTGCAAACCTGAACATAGAGAAGATTGGCAAATACGATCGCATAATTATCGATGAAGCGCACCATGCCAAATCGGACAATACTGATTACGAAAGACTTCTGGATCATCTCACCAAGGTAAATCCCGATGCAAAGATTATTGCTGTTTCCGCTACCTTTCCAGAAGAAATGAAGGGTATGAATCAGAGAATCTCAAAAGCTGACCGGCACATCATTACGTTTGAAGAAGCTGTAGCGACCAAGCTTATTTATCTTCCGGATACAGAAATAATCTCAGAAAGGCTCAAGAATCATAAAACCGTCGAACAGATGGTAGAAGAGCAGAGAAGAAGCGCGCCTGAATCAACTCAGGATATGGTCGGAGAAAAAATCAGGAAACAATTGCCTGATGATTGGATGACAACGATGGCATGGCATTATGACCGTCGTTTCAGAGAGGTGCCAACTATCTCGTTTTTCGACACGATTCCGGAAGCAGAAGCCTTTGCCAAGGAACTGAAGGATTTTGGTATAGAGGCCCAAACCGTTCACTCAAGACGAAAGCCGGAAGATAACAACAAGACCTTTGATGATTTTGAATCGGGAAGAATCAAGGGATTGATTTCAGTCGACATGATCTCCGAAGGATACAATGTTGATGCGCGAGGTCTTTTTCTTGGAAAGCTGAAAACCAGCATAAGAGAATACCGGCAAATCATCGGCCGAGGAGCTCGTGGCTTTGGGCAGGATAAAGAGGAAAATACTTTATTCGTTGATATGGGGGCATCGACATACTTGCATGGCAATATTGCTGCGCAAGCCGATATAAGCGATGTCAAAAGCAGAATCATAGGCGCGGCAAAGAAAGCCATCGATCTTATACCCGAATCAGAAGAATCCAGGGTTTATTGGAAAAAGCTTCCAACGATGGACGGCTATGCCACTGCTACAAAGAATGGTGTGGTATATGCTATCCCGAACAAGGATGGCTATATCGCGTTTGAGAGCATGAATGATCGCAAGGGAACCAAGGTCAAGCTACTCGACATCGAAGGCCAGAAAAAAGGCAGGCCAAGTCGAGAAGCATTCAGAAGATGGACCGAAGGCGCTATTAGAACGAGCGAAAAGTTCATCACCAGGGCTATAAGTCAAACAGGAGGAATCGAAGCTCTGATTGCCAAAGATTGGCAAATGAACGGCGATTCTATCAGACAGAATATCGCGTTAATGACGCAGCCTGTAATGGCTATGAATCACGGGAGCATGGCACGTTGAAAATCGGAGTATCTAAGAGATTGGATGGGAATGGATCACTGCATCCTTATCTCGTCGTTATCGAAGGCGGTGATAAGGTGTTTCAGTGCACAATCGCCATGCCAGATGATCGTAAATATTTTCAGGAACCCGTTCATCCAGTCTATGGAAATCTCCTCGAGGGGAGCAGTCCCGATGAAGTGAAAGCCGCGATAAAGAGAGTATGTGAAGGGAAAAAAGTTTTCACGCATACCGATAACAGAGGGCTTTCTCTGCTTGATAATATCGACGTCACTTATGTTGAAGCTCAGCTTTTCGATGAAGCTGAAGAAGCATTCGAGCAAATAAGAAAAATCTGAAATAGGGTTATAAAATGAAAGCATATTACATCGAAAAAAATGGCGGTATTACAGTTCATGAAGGAGATGAGGGGTTCTGGTATGATGGTGACATTACCTTCATGGAAACAGAGACTCCGGAAATACCGAATCACGCTGTATATTTCGATGACAATTCCATGCTTTTCCCTGGAGAGGTGAGGGTTATTGTCGGAGGAGTCGAAGTTCCTCTGCCTGCATGGTTTGCAGCAATCGAAGGGGAAAATATTGTTGATCCCAAGATTACACCCGAAGATCTTTCAAGGTTGATCAAGATCCCTTCCTGAGGGGGAAAGATAAGAATCAAGAGTAACGAAAGGGCGGCGCCGAAAGGTTGCCGCCTTATTTTTATGCATATAAAAGGAACGATCATGAGCAATTATAACGATACGGAAATCTCGGCCGCATACAGCGATCTTTGTCAGCAGCTCACAATCGAATCCAAGATCGCAGAATCCGATTGGGACGGCTTGGCCCGTATTGCAGAAGATGCCGAAAATATGATCGCAAACCAACTTGCCAGAGAAGGCATGGGGATGGTCGAAGCGATCAATAGCGTTCAAGAGGCTTCGAGCAAAACGGCCCGGGCAACCGATGTATCGCGCCGGCTGGTAGATGCAGCGCTTCAGAATAGATTTGTGGCTGTAGAAGCTTCCAATGACACCGAAGAAACACAGTCCGAAACCGTTACAGATGTAAGCAATGGAATTACAGGATCAGCAACAACAGCTCAGGATCCAGCTCCTACTGGAGAGGCAAATACCCAGTCAGCTGCAGCTGCCAACCAGGTCGCAGTTCCACAGTCCGGAAATCACCAGTCCACAGTCGTTCAAGAGCACAAAGAACGTTCACAGCGTTTGCATCAAAAAATCGGCTACAAGATCGAGATGAAAAAGGTTTGCGAAATCTTTCAGGCAATCGATCCTACCAATCCGCTCTTTGATTTCAAAATTCCCTATGTTGAGTGGAATCAGAAGCATCCCGGCGTTCCTGCCATCGATCGCGCTTATAATATGGAAGAAGAAAGCCTTGCTACGGTTCTCTATGCCATTGCGAAAAAGAAAAGCACCGCAATTGTTGGTCCACATGGCGCTGGTAAAACCAAGCTTGTCGAACAAGTTGCCGCGCGCCTGAATTTCCCGGTCACTGTTATTCCGGTCGATGGACAGATAACCAGATCAGAACTGTTCGGACAGGAAAAAATCCGTGCGACGCCGACGGGCCCTGAAAGCTATTTCCAGTATGGGATTCTTCCTTGCGCACTGGAAGAGCCGGGCATTGTTCTGTTCGACGAAATCGACAGAGCTGATCCTGCCATTCAGTATGCATGTCACAGCGTTTACGAACAAACATACCTGTTATTGATGGAGCATGATGGCCGGCGCATTCCGCTGCATGAATTCAACCGTGTTTTCGCAACTGCCAATACCAAGGGCCGCGGAAGCGACGACGGTATGTATGGCGGTGATAATGAAATGAGCGAAGCGACTCGTGACCGTTTCTCCCTATGGATCGAAATCGACTATCAGGACATCGAAGACGATATCACTGTCCTGAAGGCCAAGACCAAGAATCTTGACGATAAGTGTGCAAAAACCATCGCAAAGCTCGCCCAAATGATTCGTAATGGATTCAAGGACGCATCCTTGTCACAGACCTGTTCGATGAGGCAGCAGCTTGAAGCTGCAGAAATGGCGGTTCATTTCATTGCCACGACCAAGGCAAAGACAAAGGAAGAAAAGATGGCTTGCCTACGCCGAGCTTTGGATCGCGTTATCATTGGTCGTGCCAACGAGCAGGACAAAAACTCGATCGGTGAATACCTGGTTACAATTGAGCCAACATTGGTCAGCAGTTAGATCTAAGCCATTGCACCCAAAATTCAAAAACAGGAAAAAATAATGGCTCAGACAACTGAAAATGCCATGGACGCCATCAAGTCGACAGAAAAGAAAAAGAAGCTGAGACAAGACAGGTTTGGCACCAAAATCGAAGACATGACTCCTTTGGAGCGGTCACAGGCTATCACTGGATACGATCTTCGCAGACGCATCGAGGCTCTCGTCGCCGGCGTAACAGGAAAAAAGATCAAAACGCATTTTCATGGGACAGGAGCCTGCACTGGCGAAGATATAATGATCTTGCCAAGCATTCCGCAGACACATCTTTTCCTGAAGTCTGAAGCCATGACTCTCCTAGGGTATGCGGCACATGAAATAAGCCACCAGCTCGAAACTGACTTCGACATGATCGTGTCGATCTTTCAGGACATCAAAAAGCCCACCAAGAAAGAAATCCAACTCAAGGAATGGTGGAACGCTATTGAAGATTACCGAATCGAAAAACTCACGAGACGAGAATACCCCGGGTTCCCCATCTACATTGGTGTCACTCGACATTACACTGCTGATCGATTTGTTCAGATGGTAAAAGACGGCCACTTCCCCTCTGATCAGTTGGGCAATCCATATCGCATCGGAGCTGTCGGACTAACCTGGGTCGGCGCAATCCTGAATGGATATCCTACCAAGGCCAATGAAGAAGCATTGCGGCTGCTCGATGATCCGTTGGAACAATGGCTTCGCGCTATGAGCAGCCGGCTAAAAGCGGTCGAAAGCAAGGATGACGCACTGAACCTTGCCAAGGAAATTATCGAAGAACTCGAACAAAACCAGAAGTCCGAAGACAAAGAAAACTCTGAAAACGAAGACTCTTCGGATCAAGATACGAGCGATGAAGATTCGGGTGAAAAAGAAGAGCAACGCTCTGGTTCAGGCGAAAATTCAGAAGACAATCAGGACGATTCCAATCAAAAATCTGAAACGTCGGACTGCGATTCTTCTGGAAATAACCCTTCCAATAAGAACGAGCCTTCTGAAGAAGAAGATTCTCGGAACGGAAACCAGAAAGACGAATCCGAAAAATCAGAAGCAGCAGATGAATCGGCTAATTCTGACAAATCCGACGAATCTGAAGCATCGGAAGAAGGCGAAGAATCAAACGACAATGACACTTCGGACGATGCTGAAGAAGGCAGCGGAAAAAGCGATTCAGACGATGAAAACTCCCAGGATTCCGATAAGACATCTTCTGAAGAAGGCCCCGAAGCCGATGAGACAGGTAACGATAGTTCTGAAGATGAAGGAAAAGGATCTGATAAAGACTCTGAAGATCAGGAAAAATCAGATGATTCAAATCCCAATGAATCTGAATCGTCTGATGGTTCTGATGATGAGGCATCTGAAGATAAAGATGCGTCAAAATCACAAGATAAGGACAAAGCTAAAGAAGATTCGTCCCAGTCTGATGAAGATGATGACGGCGAACAGTCTCAAACTTCTGGCGACGGCGAAAAAGGAGAAAGCGGCAAAGATGGCGAAGACAGTGAAAAAGACGAAGGTGCACAGTCTCAGCCTCAGAACAAAAACCGCAAACCTTCAGCTGGAAACAATATGCCTGCTCCGCAAACAACCCAAGAGCAAGCCGAAGCCGAGCCTGAAGAAAGTGATCTGAGTATTGAAGAAATCCTCGAGGCACTCTCCAAAATCGCAACTCATATAGATAACGCGATGACTGACATTCATGAGGAAGTCTGCACCGGCGATAAGGAAACCATCAAAAGATCGCAGAAAAAATATGCCGAGATCAAGAGAACCCTTGGAAGCCCGGCCGCGCGAAGCGCAGGAATTGTCCGACGTCTGTTGATTGCCAAAAACAAGAACCACACACGGCGAAATCTCGAGCAAGGCAAACTGGATCTCAAGAGATTGGTGCCGATCGCAAGCGGATCATCCAACGTCTATTATGAAAGAACGAATCGAAAGGACGTTAACAGCGCCGTCAGCATCCTTGTCGACAATTCCGGATCAATGTCAGGTGAGCCACTGCGAATTTGTCAAAAGGCAGCTATCGTGCTTGATACGGCAATCCAGGGAACCGATACGGATCTTGAGATCATGGGATTCACTGGCACAAGCCACAATCCTGTGATCTACCAATATCGGAAGTTCGGACAAAAGGGTCAGGCTTCTGCCGCATCACTTGGAACAATGGATGAAGTCCAACTTGGAGGAACACCGGTAGCCATACCAATCCTCGAGGCCCATCGCCGGCTCATGGCTCATAAGGCGCCGCGGAAAATCCTTGTTGTGATCAGTGACGGCGCAGCGGAAGATCAGGCAAGAGCCAAGGAGGCCCATGATATCGCTGTAGCAACGGGATGCCTTGTTTTTGGAATTGGCATCGGAAGTTGGGCTCAGGGAATATCCGGATGGTGCGATAATCACCAGATGATCCAAGACATCAATGATCTGCCTGGCGCTCTTTCAATGATTGTCCAGACTGCACTTAACGGAACCAAGAGGAAAGCCGCATGAAGATTGTCCACGATAGCACTATAAAAATGGCACGCGGATGGCAAAGTGTCATCAGAGTAGAAAATGAAGATGACACCACCGAAGGGCTGGTCATTAGACACGATGCTAGAACTGCACGAGTTATGAGCAGCACCATGGAAAAGATCGAGGCTGCTCTGGATAGAGAGACGATCATCGATCGGTGCGAATTCATCACTCAAAAGATATCGGACACAATCGAAGAAAGCCTGATGGATTGGCTAGCAAAACACAAAAATGTTGAATACCGTTTCATTCGCTGGAAAGAAAATACAATGGTGGGTTTCCAGTCACGAGACGAGGCTATAAGCTTCGATAGAGAAAATGAAGCTCCCAGGGAGCATATTGAACGTAAGCGCAGGATCATGCTCGGATGATAATAAATACAATTGAATTTGACCTGTCTCAAGCAAGAGAAAACCAAGCAGGCGAAATAAGCGGGGTAATTGTTACCGGCCGTCACAACGAAGACAGCAAAAAGGTGACAATAGGATCTGATGCCAATGGACTCTTCACGTCTCAAGCTAGCCGAGAAGATCCCGAAACCACGCAAATTTCAGATATTTCCTCTATCGAAATAACCGAGGACTTTGCTGAACAAACAGCCATAGCTCTCGGATTCGATCTGGAAGGAAGAAAGCTTCAGGAAATTGATTCGAATGCGACAAAGCGGCGGTTCATGGCTTACGGCAGACGCCGCGAAACCGAGTAAAAATCTGTAACCGGTGCTTTGGGCGACCAACATTTCTATCTATAAGGCATGATTATGAGCAATGACACAGGCTATCAAACCCGCGAAAACACCGGCGTTCTGTTTTACGATGCCCCCGGAGTTCCTACCTTGAGAGGTAACATCCAGTCAGGATCAAAAGTCGAAATCCAGGCAGAACCAGCCACAGATAAAAACCAGACGCAATACACCAAAATTATTGGTGAAGACGTCAGTGGCGCCCTTTACCCCAATAAATACAAAAAAGAGGATCGGCATCCCGATCTCACCGGACCAATCAAGGTCAAGGGTAAGGAAATGAGAGTTGCGGCATGGAAAAAGACCATAAAAAATGGTGAAAATGCTGGCAATGAATTCCTGTCCCTTTCCATATCGGAAAAGCAGGCCGGTTCCAAAGACAACTAAACAATGCGACAATCTATGGTTTATGACCTCTATCACGAGATAGAGGAAATCATGACGCATGCCTTGAATGAAGGCGTAAAATTAGAAATCGATGTCGACGATGACGAGGAAATCTTGTGGCTTTCGTCCATCGAAAGATTTGGAAAACGAAAGGGCGCTGGCGCAGATGTCCTTCAGAACCTTATTGAGTTCGCATCAGAAAACGATCTTGTAATCAAGGGTCAGATTGATTCCCCTGATGGGGGACTTGCAATCTTTTATGAAGAGCAAGGATTCGAAATAGAATCTCATCAGAAAAGAACATTGATTACCCGATATCCGTGAAAGGAAAAACATGAAGCAAGACGAATACGCATACTTGCGTAACGAAGGTCTCGTCATCGATCTTTTTGCAGGTGGAGGTGGAGCTTCAATTGGAATCGAAGGCGCTATAAAAAGACCAATCGATATTGCTTTGAATCATGATCCATATGCTCTTGCGCTTCATGGTGTAAACCATCCCAGAACCGCACATTATTGCCAAAGTATCGAAGATGCCAAACCACGAGAAATCGTTGCTGGTCGGCCGGTGTTCTACCTCCATGCATCTCCCAGTTGCACGCAGTTCTCGCGTTCGAGAAGAGCACTGCCAGCAGAACAACAGCTAAGAGATCATGCCTGGCGGGTTCTCGACTGGATCAAGGAAACAATGCCAGTCATAGTCTCGGTTGAAAATGTTCCTGAGTTCATGACATGGGGACCACTGATGCAATCAGGGTTCCCTGATAGCACCAGACTCGGGGAATATTGGAACGAATGGACCGCTGGCATTCGCAAACTTGGTTATGTGTTGGAACACAGGGTTATCAATGCTGCCAATCTTGGAGCATACACTGCACGGGAACGGCTGATAATCATTGCCAGAAGAGATGGGTTTCCAATCCAGTGGCCACATGAAGATCATGGCCCAGGAAAAAAGAATCCCTGGAAGCAGGCAGCTGAACATATTGACTGGACGATCCACACACAATCAATCTTCGATCGGAAAAGACCACTTGCCGATGCAACAATGGAAAGAATCAGAAAGGGTGTGAAGAAGTTTGTTCTAGAATCGCCCTCTCCCTTCATAGCTCCACCTGAAGCTTCCGCAGCTCATAATCTTACCAGAGAAAACAAGGTTGCAGCTTTCCTTGCTCAGAATCATACAGGGCTCGCAGGACGACCTATCACCGATCCGCTTTCGACAATCTGTTCAAAGGCATCAGGACAGAGCCTAGTCACTTTGTCCTTTATGGATATCGCGCGTAAAAACAGCACTGGTGTTGATCTGAGAGAGCCTGCAAACACGATATGCACATCAGGCGCACATCACGCTGAAGTCAGGGTTTCCACCTTTCTTGCAGGCAGAAGCGAGCTAACGCAAAAACAAAATAACTCTCCGACAATCATAAAGATTGATGGACGAGACTATGTGATTGCCGATATAGGATATCGCATGCTTTCAACACATGAACTCTGGAAACTTCAGGGTTTTGATCTCAGAAAGCTGAAGACCGATATCATTGTGAATGGCAAGCCGCTTACAGCAACGCGGCAGAAGAAAATGATAGGAAATTCTGTCGTTCCCATTTTCATGCAGAGAATCGTTGAGGCAAATCTCTACAGAGATGAAAATCTCGATTATGCCCGCGCTGCATAAGCTTTAACTCATCAATATCACAACGAGAAAAAAACATGGAAACAACATCAAAACGAATGCTGATGGCCGATACCGAAACCACCGGACTCAATGTTTCGGAAGGTGACCGTATCATTGAAATCGGATTCGTTGAATATATGGGGATGAGTCCGACGGGAAGGACTTTCCATACTTTTCTCAATCCTGACGACAGACAAGTTCAAGCCGGCGCCGTTAATATTCACGGCATCACGAATGAAAAACTAAAGAACTCACCAAGGTTCGAAGATATTGTCGATGATCTCCTTGATTTCATCGGTGACGATCCGATCGTCATTTACAACGCTCCCTTTGATATGGGGTTCTTCAAGTCTGAATTCGAACGGGTAAACATGGCCTGTTTCGAAAATGAAATCATCGACTGTCTAATCCTTGCGAGAAAAAGATTTCCGAGAGCAAAAAATACTCTCGATATTGTTGCCAAGAAACTTGGGGTCGACACCTCAAAAAGAGACAAGCACGGCGCAATCGTCGACTCGGAAATCCTTGGTGAAGTCTATCGAAGATTGGTCGAGCAAGATGAACTTATCGGAGAGGTGACTCAGGCTCCGGTAAGAATTGCAACGACTGGAACGATTGAGAGAAAGCCACTTTTGCGCGTCCCTTCTACAGAAGGACGTCATCTTATAAGAAGCGAGACAAGCTATACCTTGTTTGCGTCTGCTCTTACCCCCAAGACATTGGTGTCAGAAGCCAAGACCAATGGATATGAGAGCGTTGCACTCACCGATAAATGGACAACGGCCGGCGCCTTGTCATTTTCAGATGCATGCCGCGACAAAAAGATCAAAGGTATCATTGGTGTTTGCCTTGATCTGGCAAGCACTCCGGGCAAACCGCTTACCTTTTATGCTGCAAACGAGAAGGGCTGGCGAAATATCCTGAAGCTTATCACCTTGCGAAACGTCCACAACAAAGGGCAAGGTCTAAGTTCTGCGCAGATCAGAATGCATCACGAAGGTCTCGTCGTCACTGGTGGAGGAACTGACGGTGCAATCGCCGAAATCTACAAAACGAAAGATTACAATTCCGCTCTGACGACTGCAAAATTTCTTGCCAAGCTGTTTCATAACAATTTTGCACTCGAGATCAGCAGAACTG